>JAEEGI010008445.1_pt1 | contig 22756 bp, 14 predicted proteins | sample 8958751 | NCBI WGS metagenome assembly JAEEGI01 (sample SAMN16246545, study PRJNA631951) | gut metagenome | biome: gut microbiome; feature: rumen; material: KS-attached | host: Bos | place: Iran: Karaj | collected 2018-10 | reverse complement strand
AAGAATGTACGCTGCCTCATGTTCGGTATGAACATGAACAATGTGGCTGTGACTGATGGTGACCGCGTTGAGTTTGAGCAGCGTCTGGGTTACCATGTTGACTATTATCCTGTATCAAGCTTGATGGAGTACTACAAGAAGGTGACAGATGCAGAGGCTGATGAACTTGTTGAGGAGTACAAAAAGCTCTATACAATCAAGATTGATGAAAGTGGTGAGGAAGTTTACTGGGAGAAAGTTAAGAACTCAGCAAAGGCAGAAATTGCACTCCGCCGCGTGTTGAAGGACGAGAATGCCACTGCATTCACCACAAACTTTGATGACCTCGGTGGTGCCGACATTGATGATCCTAACTTTGTTGGATTTGACCAGATTCCAGGTCTTGCATCTCAGCGCCTGATGCAGGAAGGTTATGGTTTTGGTGCTGAAGGCGACTGGAAGACAGCCTGTCTGTACCGCACTCTTTGGGTGATCCAGCAAGGCATGCCTACAGGATGCTCTTTCCTTGAGGATTACACATTGAACTTCGCTGGTTCTCAGAGTTCTTGCCTGCAGAGCCACATGCTTGAGGTTTGCCCTCTCATTGCATCGGACAAGCCAAAGCTTGAGGTTCACTTCCTCGGCATCGGTATCCGCAAGCAGCAGACAGCCCGCTTGGTATTCACATCAAAGGTTGGTAGAGGTATTAAAGCCACAGTTGTTGATTTGGGCAACCGCTTCCGTCTGATTTCTCAGGAGGTTGAGTGCATTGAGCCAAAGCCAATGCCACATCTTCCAGTAGCATCTGCTCTCTGGGTACCTCAGCCAACATTTGAAATTGGTGCCGGTGCATGGATTCTTGCTGGTGGTACACATCACAGCGCCTTCTCCTATGACATCACAGAAGAATATTGGGAGGATTTCGCTGAGATTCTCGGCATTGAGTATGTGAAGATCAACAAGAACACCACAATCAGTGAGTTCAAGCATGAACTTCAGGTGAATGAGGTTTACTACATGCTCAACAAAGCATTGCGTTAATTATTCATTATTTCACAAAGACGCACAAGCATTTCAACATGCTTCTGCGTCTTTGTGATTATCATTTAAATCATCAATCGACAATGGATGCAAAACAAACAATACAATCCGGCAAAGCGATTCTTGGAATAGAATTTGGTTCAACACGAATCAAGGCCGTTCTTATCGATGCTGACAACAATCCGATTGCCCAAGGCAGCCATACATGGGAGAATCAACTGGTTGACGGTTTGTGGACCTATAGCACAGAAGCTATTTGGTATGGCTTGCAAGACTGCTATGCCGACCTTCGCGCCAACGTGTTGAAACAGTATGAGGTTGAAATTGAAACACTCGCAGCCATAGGATTTAGTGCCATGATGCATGGCTACATGCCATTTAAAGGAAATGACATTCTTGTTCCATTCCGTACATGGCGTAACACCAACACAGGTCCTGCTGCTGCAGAATTGTCTAAGTTGTTCAACTACAACATCCCACTTCGTTGGAGTATCAGCCACTTGTATCAAGCTATCCTCAACAATGAGGAGCATGTGAAGGATATTGAATTCCTCACCACCCTTGCCGGTTATGTTCATTGGCAGGTGACGGGACAGAAGGTGCTTGGTGTGGGTGATGCATCAGGTATGATTCCTGTTGATCCAAATACAAAGACATACGATGCTGCCATGGTGGAGAAATTCGACAAGCTGATAGCTCCGAAAGGCTTTGGATGGAAATTGCTTGACATTCTTCCAAAATCATTGAACGCAGGTGAGAATGCGGGATTCCTTACTCCAGAAGGTGCTTTGAAGCTTGATGTTTCCGGCCATCTCAAGCCAGGTATCCCAGTTTGTCCTCCTGAAGGCGATGCTGGAACAGGAATGGTGGCAACCAACGCTGTTCGTCAGCGTACGGGTAATGTCAGTGCAGGAACTTCCTCCTTCTCTATGATCGTTCTTGAAAAAGAATTGTCGAAGCCATACGAGATGCTCGACATGGTGACCACTCCAGACGGATCATTGGTTGCGATGGTGCATTGCAACAACTGTACGAGTGACATCAACGCATGGGTGAAGTTGTTCAAGGAGTATCAAGAACTTTTAGGACTTGAAGTTGACACTTACAGTTTGTATTCCAACCTCTTCAACATTGCATTGAAGGGTGATGCTGACTGTGGTGGTGTCATTTCCTATAACTACATTTCCGGTGAGCCGGTTACAGGCTTGATGGACGGTCGTCCATTATTTGTGCGCAGCGCAAACGACAAGTTCAATTTGGCAAACTTCATGCGTGCTCATCTTTATGGTGCCATAGGTGTGCTGAAATTAGGAAATGACATTCTTTTCAACGAAGAGCATGTGAAAGTGGACCGTATCATGGGGCATGGCGGTTATTTTACGACTCCAGTTGTGGGACAACGGATGCTTGCCGCTGCATTGAACACCCCGATATCAGTGATGGAAACTGCAGGTGAAGGTGGTGCATGGGGTATCGCCCTTCTCGCAGCCTACGTTGTAAATAATGATAAGAAGCTATCTCTGGCCGATTATCTTGACCAGGTTGTGTTTGCCGGAAACACAGGCACAGAAGTTGCTCCAGACCCAGCAGATGTTGATGGTTTCAACCGCTACATTGAGAATTACAAAGCAGCTCTTCCAATCGAAGAGGCAGCCGTTAAATATAAAAAGCAAGATTAAGAATGAACGACATTAAAGTATTGAACAAAGCTGCTGACAACATTAGAATCTTAGCAGCAAGCGCAGTAGAAAAGGCAAAGTCCGGACACCCAGGCGGTGCAATGGGGGGTGCTGATTTTATCAATGTGTTATATTCAGAATATCTGAATTATGACCCTAAGAACCCAAGTTGGGTTGGACGTGACCGTTTTTTCCTAGATCCAGGTCACATGGCACCAATGCTCTATTCTCAGCTCTGTCTGATTGGTAAATTCTCTTTGGACGAGTTGGCCAATCTTCGTCAGTGGGGCTCCCCAACGACAGGTCATCCAGAATTCGAGATAGCACGTGGTATCGAGAACACATCTGGTCCTCTTGGCCAGGGTCATGTCTATGCAATCGGTGCAGCCATTGCAGCAAAATTCCTTGCCGCCCACACTGGCAACCCAACCTTTGCAAAAGAAACTATTTATGCCTATATTTCAGATGGCGGTGTGCAGGAAGAGATTTCCCAAGGTGGAGCCCGCATAGCATCCATCCTTGGTCTTGACAACCTTGTTATGTTCTATGACTCAAACGACATTCAGCTTTCTACTGAAACCAAGGAAGTCATGAATGAAGATACGGCTGCAAAATACCGTGCCTTGGGGTGGGAAGTCATTGAAATCGTTGGTAACGATGCTGCTCAGATCCGCACCGCTCTTGACAAAGCGAAAACAGTGAAGGGCAAACCAACCATCATTATAGGTAAATGCATCATGGGTAAAGGTGCAGTGAAAGCAGACGGAACTTCTTATGAGGCCAACTGCAAGACTCATGGAGCTCCACTTGGTGGCGATGCCTTTATTAACACAATCAAGAATCTTGGTGGTGACCCAGAGAATCCATTCCAGATATTCCCTGAGGTTCAGGAGTTGTATGCCAACCGTGCAAAAGAGTTGGAATCAATCTGTGCAGAGCGTTATGCTGAGGAGAAAGCCTGGGCAGACGCCAATCCAGATAAGGCAGCTCAACAGGCAGAATGGTTCAGCGGAAAGGCTCCAAAGATTGACTGGAGCAAGTGCGTTCAAAAAGATAATGACGCAACCCGCTCAGCTTCTGCTGCATGTTTGGGTGTTCTTGCAGAACAAGTTCCAAATATGATTTGTGCCTCTGCCGACCTTTCCAACTCAGACAAGACTGATGGTTTCCTGAAGAAGACTCATGCCTTGACCAAGGATGATTTCTCAGGTGCCTTCTTCCAGGCAGGAGTTGCAGAGCTCACTATGGCATGTTGCTGTATCGGTATGGCGCTGCACGGTGGTGTGATACCAGCATGTGGCACATTCTTTGTGTTCTCTGACTATATGAAGCCAGCCGTACGTATGGCTGCGTTGATGGAACTTCCAGTTAAATTCATTTGGACTCATGATGCCTTCCGCGTTGGTGAAGATGGTCCAACTCATGAACCAGTTGAGCAAGAGGCACAGATTCGACTGATGGAGAAGTTGAAGAACCACAGCGGCAAGCCATCTATGTTGGTTCTCCGCCCGGCTGATGCCAAGGAGACTACAGAAGCTTGGAAACTAGCCATGGAGAACGTTTCCACCCCAACCGCACTCATTCTTTCCCGTCAGAACATCAATAATCTGCCGGAAGGAAATGATTATTCGCTTGCTTCAAAGGGTGGCTATGTTGTAGCTGGTTCTGACGAGAATCCAGACATAATCCTTGTAGCTACAGGCTCTGAAGTCAGCACTTTGGTGGCAGGAGCTGCTCTTCTCCGCAATGATGGTGTTAAGGTCCGTATTGTCAGCGTTCCTTCAGAAGGCCTGTTCAGAAGCCAGCCGAAGGAGTATCAGCAGGAAGTACTTCCATGCGGAGTGAAGAAGTTCGGTATGACCGCAGGTTTGCCAGTGAACCTTTTAGGCTTGGTTCCTGAAGCAGAAGGCAAAATCTGGGGACTTGAGTCATTTGGCTTCTCAGCACCTTATAAAGTGCTTGATGAAAAGCTCGGCTACACCGCAGAAAACGTGTATAACCAAGTTAAAGCAATGCTTTAATTTAATAGTACAATTTATTAAATCCCAGCAGATTGATTAGTCTGCTGGGATTATTTTCGATAAGATGGAAATTATTCCAATTGCTTTTTTCAGGTCTCCATTCATCACAAAATTCGGCATTCCCAGGCAAAGTGGTATAGTTGATGATGTAGAGGGTGAAATCATATTTGAACCCTTCATCAACCAGCCAGATTATGTCCGTGGTTTGGAGCGTTATGACTATATTTGGTTGCTGTGGGGATTCTCCGGCAATTCGTCCACACATGTCTCCCCCACTGTCCGCCCACCCATCTTAGGAGGAAACAAACGAGTAGGTGTTTTCTCCACGCGCTCCCCTTACCGCCCCAATCCAATAGGCCTTTCATCTGTAAGACTTAAAGAGATTTATGTGAATTCTGCTAAACGCTTATGTCTTAAAGTGACTGGAGCGGATTTGATGAACGGAACCCCTATCTATGACATCAAACCTTATCTTGAATATACAGATTCCCACGTGAATGTCCGGAGTGGCTTGCCTGATGAGAATCAATGGAAACAATTAAAAGTGGTGTTCTCTGAACATGCTCAAACTGTTTTGTCCACACAAGAGCAAAAAATGATTGCAAAGATTCTCGAACAAGACCCTCGTCCACATTATCAGGCAGATGGTGAAAAAGTCTATGGGATGAGATATGATGAGAAGGATATTCATTTCAAAGTAAATCATGAAACTTGCATCGTATTATGAAAAACATCACTATTTTACTAACCTTATTACTTTACACGAATGCATTTTCGCACATCTATTCAACAGACGGCAGCTTAATCAAGTATGTAAATCCTTTGATTGGGACAAGCAAAAGTAACACAAAATCCGTAGGACTATTTGGCCGTGGAAGTGAGAATCATGGGCAGACACTGCCAGCAGTCATCGTTCCAAACGGAATGAATTGCTGGACACCAGAAACACGAAGCTCCGAGAATAAATGCGTAGCCCCCTATTACTATGAAGACAACACATTCAGAGGATTTAGAAACTCCCATTGGATTGTAGGAGGCTGCACCCAGGACTATGGTTCCATGACGATTACTCCTCAATTTGGGAAGTTAAGAACAAACGATGGACAAAAAGGAGGCATATTCCATCATTTTAATGAAATTTCTCAGCCTAATTATTATGCGGTTTATTTGGATGACCAACCCATCAAAGCTGAACTGACAGGAAAATCCAGAAGTGCCATTATGCGCTTCACATTTCTTGCGAAGGGCCGATGCTATATTCTTGTTACTTCAAACAGTGACGAACAAGTCGGTTCCGTAATGATTGATTCAAAAAACAACATCATTAAGGGAGAGAACCCCATACACCGGATATATCAAGGACAGGGTGAGTCTGCTGGATATTCAAGCTATTTCATGGTTCAATTCCAAAAACAGCCTATTTCGGCAGGTACTTTCAGTCAAGGAGCCTGGTTTGAATACGAAGTCCAGAAGGGAGAGGTGATAACGGTGAAGACGGCAAGTTCGTTTTGTGATTATGACGGGGCTGCACAAAATCTGAATTCCGAAATTCCACATTGGGATTTCAATAAAACTCTCACAGAAACCACAGCTGTTTGGAACCAGCACCTATCCAGTATCAAATTGACAACGCCCCTCAATGAAGAGAAGGAAATATTCTACACCGCCCTATATCATACATCTTTTCTTCCAAGAGTCATCAGTGATGTTGACGGCCGACGTCCATTTTTCAATCAGGGCAAATCCCCTACTCCGCATATAATAAAAGGAAATCATGATTATTACACAGACTTCAGCATGTGGGACACGTTCCGAGCGCTTCATCCGCTTTTGAACATCCTATCGCCAGAAAAGAATGGTTGGATGATGCAAAGCCTTGTTGAGATGTATGAAGAAGGAGGATGGCTTCCCATATTCCCATGTTGGAACAGCTATACAAATGCCATGATAGGCGATCATTGCATTTCAGCCATTGTTGACGCATACATCAAAGGTGTTCAAAATTTTGACACATCCAAGGCTTACGAAGCCATGTGTAAAAATGCTTTTGAGTCCCCCAAAAGAATTGAAGACTATCTTGATGGAAAAGGAAGACGAGCGTTAAAGGCTTACAAAAAACTTGGATATATACCTCTTGAAGAAACCATTGGAGAGTCATTCCATAAGAACGAACAAGTTTCACGAACAATGGAGTATGCTTACGACGACTATTGTCTATCGCAGATGGCATTGTTTCTGCAGCGAGAAAAAGATTTCAATCAGCTGATTAAACGGAGCCGGAACTATCAGAAAGTCATCAATCCCCACACAGGATATGTTCAAGGGAGACACAAAAAAGGAAAATTCACAACGCCTCCCAACTTGTCGGAAAGAGTGAGCTATATAACTGAGGGTACACCTTGGCATTACACATGGTTTGCCCCACACGATCCTTATGGATTGATGGCCGCATTGGGTGGTCGAGAACAATATGTCACCCGTTTGGACTCCATGTTCTCAGAAGGGCGCTATTGGCATGGAAATGAACCTTGCCACCATGTGGCATATATGTATAATTATGCAGGTGAACCTTGGAAAACCCAAATAGAAGTTCGAAAATTGCTGGATAACGAATACAACAACTCACCTGGTGGTTTATCAGGAAATGAGGATGCTGGTCAGATGTCGGCTTGGTATGTGTTTTCCTCATTAGGCTTTTACCCGGTATGTCCTGGAACTCATTACTACATGATTGGAACTCCATTATTTGCTAAAGCTGAGATACGTCTGCCAAACCATAAATCATTGACAATCATAGCAAATCATGTGTCCAGAAGAAATTGCTATATCCAATCCATGAAATATAATGGAATGGCTTATTCCAAAAACTATATTACGCATGATATGATTATGCATGGTGGTACTATTGTGTATGAAATGGGAGACAAACCCAATAAAGAATGGGGAACGAAGCCAGTGGACTGTCAACCGAATCTATAGTAACAGATTCTTATCAGGTTGAGAATAACACAATATAACGACTTGGAAAACGTTAATATATATAATATCAGAATATTAATAAGAATGAAAACGAACTTCTTTTATTTATATATTTCATGTCTTTTTCTTTTGGGGACTGCATTGTTTGGTTCATGCCAGGATGATGATGATTTCACGACATCCTCAACCTCTAAACTCACTTTCGAGGCTGACACCATACGTTTTGACACAGTCGTCACCACCATCGGCTCATCCACTAAGCGTTTTAAAGTATTCAATCAAAACGATAAAGGCTTGCATATCAGTTCTGTTGAGCTGGAAAGTGGCGGCGCCAGTGGTTTTCGTGTCAATGTTGACGGACATTCCAGCGCCCAATTGTCAGATATTGAAATTTTAAAGAAAGACAGTATTTTCATATTTGCAGAAGTTACCCTCCCCATACAAGGCAGCAATTTTCCTGAATATGTGTCAGACAAATTGATTTTTAATTTAGAGAGCGGTGTTCGTCAGGAAATAGTACTTGAGGCATACGGGCAAGATGCGACTTTCCTTCATGCACCGCGTTATTCAAGCGACACAGAACTGAGCAATGAGCGTCCATATATCATCTATGACAGCCTTGTGGTAGATGCCGGAGCTACATTGACCATACCCGAGGGCACAATATTGATGTTCCACCAAGGTGCATATATGGGTGTACACGGAACAGTGGAATGTAATGGCACATTAGAGCATCAGATTACCTTTAGAGGAGACCGTACAGACAAAATATTCTCCTATCTGCCCTACGACAGAATGGATGCCCAATGGGATGGTGTCATTCTGTATCCTGAAAGCAGCAACAATGTGTTCGACTATGTGGACATACATGGTGGCAAATATGGTATCGATTGTCCCCTGTCAACAGCGAATGACTACAAGTTTTTTCTCCATAATTCCATGATTCACAATGTTAGTGGCGATGGTTTGCGCTGTTATTACTGCATTGGCCAGGTTCTTAACAGCCAAATCAGCAATGCGGGAAACTATTGTGTGAATCTAATTGGTGGAAGCTATAACTTTGTTCATACCACAATTGCACAATTTTACCCATGGAGTTCTCATGAGACAGCATTGTATTTCACGAATGTGGTAAATGACACAATATATCCTTTAGAACAAGCCAATTTCAATAACTGCCTAATTACAGGTGCGAGCACAGACGAAATTGTGGGCAATCGTTTGGAAAACAGTGATGCATCGTTTAATGTCATTTTCAACAAATGCTTGATCAATGTGAAAATCACAGGTAAGGAACCTGAAGACATTTTAAACATATTCTCCAATTCTGTGAATGAAACCGGAAACACTAAAGATTGGAAAAAAGACAAAGATGGTGTTTTTTCTGATGATATTATATGGGGTGCAAAAAACTTTCTGACTATTGACCACGAAATTTTCAATTATGATTTTGGTCTTTCTGATAAGTCGAACGCAAGAGGAATAGGCGATGGTAAATATGTGGAATATTGCCCAACCGACCGAAATGGCGTGACAAGACCAACCGAAAACCCAGATGTGGGCTGTTATCAATTTGTTGAAAAAGTGGATTCAAAACAATAAGATATTCTCTATTAACAATATAATTCAAAAAGACAAACATTACATTATGTTTGTCTTTTTTTGTAAAAAAACTGAAGTCACGTACAAGAAGAATCAGTTTAAATGTTAATTTTACACTTATTGTGAAATAAATCTAATGAAATTATTTAATTTTTGACAAAAAGTTTATATATTTGCAATATTGAACAACGACCTTAACTACATTCAGAATCAACTGATTATTACACTTATTGTCACACCCTGTTAATATTACATAATTATGGTAAAAAGAACTGTTTCTTTCATCGTAGCTCTTTTAATGCCCGCATGGCTATTTGCTCAGTCATGGATAGACGTAACTGATGTATATATCGTAAATCCACGATTCGACAACGACGATGTGACCACCGGTTGGACTGGCACTGGATTCGGTACCTACGGCCCAATGGAGAACGCAGAGCATTACAACAAGACCTATGACACTTATCAAACTATATCTGGTTTGAATGCTGGTACCTACCGTTTAAGCCTTCAAGCATTTTATCGGATGGGTAGTGCAACAAATGATTATGAACTCTACAGTTCCAATAATTATGCAGATTATCAGTATGCTGAACTATATGCATCATCTTCGATAGGGTTCTATTCCACGAAAATAGCTCCCGCTTCTTCGGCTGCTCTTAAGAACTCATTAGGAGGTGCGGCATCCACTGTTCCACCAAACCAGAGTTGGTGGGGTGGCGATGATGGTCTGGAACATTTTCAGATTCCTAACAATATGGAAGCAGCTTATTATTGGTTCAAAGCAGGTTATTACAAGAATAGTGTTGAATGCGAAGTTGGAAAAGATGGGACTCTGACTATAGGTATTCAAAAAAACAATACCATTAACGAAGACTGGACTTGCCTTGACAATTGGCAGTTGGAATATTATGGAACAGTGGTCAACGTCTCTTATCTCAACTTAAGAGAGAAAACGTTGAATATGATGTTGGGAGAGACCCACAAATTGAATTACACACTGTTGCCGATTACAGCCACATACAAAAAGGTGACATGGACGAGTTCTGACGAGTCCATATTGAAAGTCGATCAAGATGGAAATGTCACAGCAGTTGGCACAGGCACAGCTCAAATCACCGTAGCAGCAGTTGATGGGTCAAACAGAAGTTCTGTCTGCACAGTCACAGTGATAAACAACCCTTCCGCTGAATCTATTGTCATTAATGAGATCATGCCTTCCAACACCGACATGTTCGTTGACCCGACTTGGAATTATGGTGGTTGGGTGGAGATATACAATCCTTCCAATAGCCCAGTATCGCTCAGCCACCTATACGTGAGTGACGATGCCAACAATTTGAAAAAATTCATGCTTAAACTTGAAGTAGGCACGGTTCCTGCCCACGGCTTCAAGACCCTTTGGTTTGACCATATTGATACCCGCAAAGACATAACCACCAACTATGTCAACACAAATGTTGACTTTAAGCTGAATGCTGATGGTGGCACATTCTACATCTCAGATAATGATGGCAACCTCATCACATCCCAAACTTATCCTCAAGCCATGATGCGCGTGTCTTACGCCCGCAGGACTGATGGTGGCGAAGAATGGGGATACACCTCCATGCCTACTCCTGACTCATCCAACAACAACAGCGTTTTCTCTGCTGTTCGTCTTGACGAGCCAATAGTTGACAAAGGTGGTCAGTTGTTTGATGGCACTTTGCAGGTTTGTGTGAACATCCCAGCCGGTGCAACCCTTCGTTATACAACCGATGGTACAGTCCCTACCCTAACAAATGGCTCCACATCAACAACCGGTCTGTTCACCGTCAGCACCACAACCTGTTATCGATTCCGTCTCTTCCAAGATGGTTATCTCCCTAGCGTTGTGACTACCCGCTCATATATTCTGAGAGACCGAGACTATTACCTGCCTGTGGTGTCAGTAGTGACAGACCCAAAGAATCTTTATGACAATACAATAGGCGCTTATGTAAGCGGTAGTAATGGAAAGACAGCCAATCAAGATGGTACAGCCCGTAACTTCAATATGGAGTGGGATCGTCCGGTCAACTTTGAATATATCGTCAATAATGATCAGGAAGTTATCAATCAGATGGTAGATTATGCCATCAGCGGTGGTTGGAGCCGTAAATACACCCCACGTCCGTTTAAGTTGAAATCCGCCAAACAATATGAAATCAACGAACTTGGCTATGCATTCTTTGCCGACAAACCATATAACAAATACAAGAACATATTGATGCGGAATGGTGGAAACGATGAATACAACCAGACACGCTTGAAAGACGTGGCATTGCAGGAAATTGCCCGTCAGTCAGAGTTTAAACTCAACCTTCAGTCATTTCAGCCAGCTCACGTTTTCTATAATGGTGAATATATTGCCATGCTCAACATGCGTGAGGTGACCAACAAACAGTATGCTTATTCAAACTATGGATATGACACAGATGAGGTCGATGCCTTTGAGATTTGTGTGGACTCTGGTTATGTTCAGAAATCTGGCACCCGCGAAGCATTTGAGAGACTATATGATTTAACCGCCAATGCTTCTGATGAAGGTACATACGAAGAAATCCGCAAATTGTTGGATATTGACGATTTCATCAATTATATGGCATTCAAATTCTTCTTGAATGACTGGGACTGGCCTCACAACAACTTCAAGGCATTCCGCAGCCGCAATGATGGTAGATTCCATTTCGTGGTATTCGACCTCGACAACTGTGTGGACCGTACAGGAAACAACATATTCAATGATTTTGAGCGGAAACAAACCAACACTTTCTACCAACGTCCAGAGTACGGATGGACAAGTTTGACGAAGGAAGTGGAAATCGTGACGATATTCTTGAACCTGTTGAATAATGAACAATTCAAGAAACAGTTTATCGACACCTATTGCATTGTTGGGGGATGTGTGTTCCGTGATGCTGATGAAATAGCTCAGATTGTCAACAGCATCGCCAGCAGTCATGAGACCGCATTAAGTTGGGAAAACCATTCACCATGGGGTACTGGACGTAGCTTTGCACAAGGCATTATCAATGCAATTACCGGTAATTTCAAAAAGAATATGACCAATGTCATTCAGGACTATGTCACTTTCAATCTTTATACTGTTCAACGACAAGCAGTAAAGCTTTCAACGAATATCAATTCCGGCAAAATCTTCATCAATGATTTGGAAGTACCAAAATCCCTTTTCGACGGTTACTTATTCGCTCCAGTGAAACTGAGTGCTACTGCTCCAGCCGGTTACAAGTTCAGTGGATGGAAAGTAAATGGAAGCGGCAGCACCGTAACCTCAACCATATTTGATACTCAAAGCAGTTGGTTGTATTATGACCAAGGTTCCTTAGATGGTGAAGGTTGGGAACAGAATGCTTACAGCACCTCCAATTGGAAAGAGGGCATTGGTGGATTTGGCTATGGGCGTTCAGGCAGGCCGATGTCAGAAGCCAATACTATTCTCGACAAAGGACCAGATGCAAGCAACGTTCGTCCAACATATTATGTAAGAAAAGAGTTCACATTAAACGAAGAGCCACTCTCCACAGATGTCTATACACTTCATTACCAAGTTGATGATGGTATGATTGTTTATGTGAATGGTCAAGAAGCAGGAATGTACCACATGGTTTCCGGAGCATCTTACGACCAATACACAGAGGATTTCAACGGGTCTTGGTATGAGCTGGACAATCCACTTGAAGGCACCATCACAATTGACGGCAAGTTGCTGAAGAAAGGAAAGAATGTGATTGCAGTGGAAGTCCATAATTGTATCAAAACCTCCAGTGACTTGTGGTGGGATGCAGCTCTTACTGTGTCAAAATCAGTTGACGACTCAATTGATTTCCACTCCACAGAAGAAGAGATAGATCTTCCGGATGGTGAAAATCTAAATATTGTGGCATGTTATGAGAAGATGAGCGACAGTGAGATTGCTGATGCTCATCTCACCCCACTCCGTGTGAACGAAGTTAGTGCGGCCAACAGTATATACATCAACGATTATCAAAAGAAAAACGACTGGGTTGAAATCTACAACACCACGGACGAAGATATTGACATTGAGGGTATGTATCTTAGCGACAATGAGAATAAACCTTACAAATATCAAATCAGTAAAGGTGAGAGCAATGCAAACACCATTGTTCCGGCTCATGGCTATATCTTAATTTGGTGTGACAAACTTGATCCAATCAGCCAGCTTCATGCCACATTCAAACTTGCGGCAGAAGGCGGTGTAGTGATGCTCTCTGACAAGAACCAGACTTGGACCGACACCTTGCGCTATCCAGCCCATAATGGTGACAACACAGTTGGTCGCTATCCAAATGGAACCGATTCTGTGTACGTGATGCAAGAGCCAACCATCGCAAAATCCAATGTTTTGAACAGCTATGCTCAGACTGCATCTCAAGAAAAAGCTGAGGACCCAGACGCTATTGAAGAGACATTCATCACTTCCAATAATGGCATGCGCATCTACAGTGCCAATGGTGAGATTGTAATTCATGACGAAGAAAGCCAATATGTGGATGTGACAATCTATTCCGTTTCAGGTCAGGAGATTCTGAATACTCGTTTACCACTTATGGCCGAATACGCTACTCTTCATCTCACTCCACTTCCTACAGGTGCATATATAGTGAAGGCACGCGATACAGAAGGTAATATGTGCAGCATGAAGTACTTATATAAGTAAATGCTCTTATTATAGGTGGGTTCTAAAAATCATGTCGAGGCGATTTTTGAATTTTAGTCGAGTGAAAAGTGTAAGTTGAAGAAGGAGTGATGCGGGTATCATGACTGATGAAACTTGATACTTTGCACCGAATAAAAACAAAAAGCGGCCGAAAAGTAGTCTTGCGGACTTATAAATAACCCAAAAACAGAATTTTCAGAACACACCTTTAACAAAACATCCGGTACAAGATCTCTTGCACCGGATGTTTTTATATGCTTATTCATCACTAAATAACCTTCTATTGCTCAAGCCTTTCATAAATACTGGTTGTCAAAATCTCACCGGAAGTTTTATCTATTGTGACCGCTTCAAGCAGGTTGTCATTTTTCACTTGATATTCAAAATGAATTTCATGCTTTGGTATAGGTTCTTTGCTAAACAAATATCCAGTGAAATGATTGTCGCAGACTTCAAGGCTGAAATAGAATAGAGTATCAGTGTTGTTCTTAATCCGAAGGTCCCTGTAGCCATAAGCAACCGTGGCATCAGACCCCAACGGGCAGAATCTGGTTTCTTCTGTATAAAGGTCCTTGGAATGATTATACCGCTCAATGATCTGCAGTCCGGCAATCAATGCTAAATGATAAATAATACCAGATGCTTGGCACAATCCCCCACCCCGTTCCAATTGGAGGACTCCACCACGAATGCCTCTTGAGGCAGCGAATTGTTTGGTATTAGGATTACCGACGGCTCTCCAGAAAGAAAAGACCTCACCAGGACGAATGACATACTTACGTATCCTGTCAGCGGCCAGTTTTAAATTATGCTTCTTCTTTTCAAGGGTAGCAGAAGCGGTAAAAGGTTGAGTGACTTCAATCTTATTGACAAATACACCGCAAGAGCGCTTCTTGCAGAATTTATAACTGCCAAATGCGTCTTGAAGATAATTGGCAAAGACATGAGCCTTAAGTTTTGACCATCTTACGAATTGCATACTTACACGATTTATCTCTTCGTGTTGTAAAGTTACGTATTATTTATAAAAAATGCAAAAAAAATAGTACCTTTGCAAAGAGAATATAAAGATATGAAATACAAGATATTGTTTATTTGTTTAGGTAATATCTGCCGCTCGTCTGCAGCAGAGGAAGTGATGAGAAGTAAAATTGCATCCGCCGGTCTCTCCTCATCCGTTGAAGTTGACTCGGCAGGATTAATTGACTACCATGAAGGTGAGAAATCAGACCCACGGATGTTACGCCATGCATACAACCGCGGTTATAAAATCACCCATAGGTCGCGTCCAATCCAACAAGAAGATTTTGCCTATTTCGATTTAATTATTGGAATGGATCACAGTAATATCAGTCGATTGAAACGAATGGCAACATCGGCTGAAAGTATGGCAAAAATTCATCTAATGACCGAATATGCCATCAAGAGTGTGGGTGATGTTGTTCCTGATCCTTATTATGGTGGAGATGCCGGTTTTGAACTAGTTCTCGATCTGCTTGAGGACACATGTGAGGGCTTGCTTAACGAGATAAGGCGCCTTTTGAACACATGAAAAACATTTTTTTCTTTTTTTACATCTTTTTTTCATCATGTCCCACGATTTGGCACAAGGTGATTGTATCTTTGCAGAAAATCTCATCCAATGTAGCATTTCATTTTATCTGCAGATATCACCCGAATACAAGATCGTGGACAAGCGGAAATCGAGGAGGCAAAATCAAATTGATTCTGCTGCTGTCAGGTGAGATGAATGAAGTCCCAGGTGCTGCATCAGTGCCTGGGATGATCATTATCAATGATTTATGAAAGACTCTGCTTCAGTTATCGTGTCTAATTTACCAACATCCAGCAACCTCAGGTCTTCAATCACAAGTCCTGAAATCTGGTGGGTGGCACAAGCTGAGAGGTAGAAATCGATAATAGAGAATTTGTCTGGCCAATCATCCATGGTTTTCAGCAATGCATGGGAGAAGATATGCATTCCCGAAAATGCATATCGATTATAAGCAGCAGGATTATTCCTCACCTCTTCAAAAGGGGACTTGACTTCACCCGTGTTCAGATTCATCCATCCCACAAGATGGCTGTCTTGGTCAAACAAGAGATAACGTGTTGTAACTCTTCTGCTTACAATTAGTGTTGCATCAGCCAGAGAAGCATATTGTGTAAAGACTTTATACAAATCGATGTTATGGAAAATGTCAACGTTGTGCACAAGAAACGGCTGCTTGTCCTTAAAAAGTAAGGCTGCCTTTTTTATTGCTCCACCAGTGTCAAGCAGCATATCAGATTCATCACTGATTGTAATATCAATATCAAAATCGTTATCTTGTATGAAATCAACAATCTGACTCGCAAAATGGTGGACATTGACAACCAGATGATTGAAACCAAACTTCTTCAATCTTTCAATCTGATGTGCTATCAATGGTTTTCCAGCAACTGGCACCATGGCCTTTGGCATTGTATCGGTCAATGGTTTAAGGCGTGTGCCCAATCCGGCAGCTAAAATCAGTGCATTCATGTGGATAAAAATTAAATATCAATTTACTGGCCTTGCTTCTAATACTTGCGATATGTTTTGTTCACGATGAAAGATTCTCACCTCAACGCCAAACTTACTATTTAACCGTTCCGCCAAATGTTGGGCAGAATATACGCTACGGTGTTGTCCTCCTGTACAGCCAAATGAAAACATGAGGTCAGTGAATCCTCTTTCCATGAAACGCCGCACATGGAAATCGGCCAATTTGTACACACTGTCGAGGAACTGAACGATTTCGCCATCGTCTTCCAAGAAATCGATGACTGGTTTATCAAGTCCTGTAATTTGTTTATATTGCTCATAACGCCCAGGATTATGGGTGCTCCTACAATCAAACACATATCCGCCTCCATTGCCAGATTCATCTTCAGGTATACCTTTTTTATATGAAAAACTGAAAACCCTAACCACAAGTTTTTTATCAGTTTTCTTACAGTAGCCCTTGTCGTTCTTCAATAATTCTTGAGCAAGACTATTCTTTGCTCCCTCAACTGTTTTGGAAATAACTGAATTAGAGTCTGAGGCGACCAGTTGTAAGCAAATTTGCTTTAAATAAGGATAATCGTTGCAGACTCCTTGAACAATCAATTCTGAAAGATTCTGCAAGGCTAAAGGAATGCTGTCTATAAAATGTTTCTTTTTCTCCCAAAGCCCGCGAAAACCGTATGCGCCAAGTACCTGAAGTGTCCGAAACAGTACAAAGAGAGACAATTGTTTTTTGAAATAATCAGTATCAATGTCATTATATGCCTTATAACTTTCAATGTAAACATTTATCATCTCGTTTCTTAATTCTTTATTGAAATTCGATGATGCCTGCCATAAAAAGGAAGCTAAGTCATAGTATATAGGGCCAAACCTACCACCTTGGAAATCGATATAGTATGGAACCCCGTCTTTGACCATCACGTTTCTTGCTTGAAAATCTCGATATTGGAATCCACATTCTTTTACGGACAAAAGATGTTCACGCAAATTATCAAAGTCAATTTGAAGTTGCTGTTCATTAAATTCTATACCAACAAGTTTCAGATAGCAATATTTGAAATAATTCAAGTCAAACATCACGCTGTTCCCATCCATCATTTGAACAGGATAACAATGCTGATAGACTTCTTTGTAAGCCATTTCCATTTGAAGCCGAGGCAAATCAGAAATCACTTGTTTAATGAGTGTTTTTTCCTCGTCACTATAGTTACCACCCTTTTTTCGACCATCCTCCAATAATTTATAGAGCGATGTATCGCCTAAATCATCCTGTATATACCTCATTCCATCATCCGAAACAACCCAAACTGCAGGAACGGGTAGATGTTTGGAAATGAACAATTGAGACAAATGGCAGAAGGCCAGATTTTCTTCTGCAGAAGTTCCCACAACACCAATGCAGGAAGGTTCACTATCTTTAGATGGAATAATCCTATAGTATTTTCTGTTACTGCCAGCTCCTGACAGCGGTTCTATATGATTTGGATAAGTACCTTTCGACTTAAAATACAGTTCTTTTAACAAATTCATATTGATATTCATTTTTTACTTCTCCATATAGACAGCACTTTTCTCCTAATGACAAAGAAATTGATTACCGATACAAACACACATAGACCAATAGCTATAATCCACATAGAAGAAGTTGAAGGGGTTTCCATGTTCGGGAAGAAATCCTCAAAGAGCCTCAAATACATCTTTCTAATCGCAAGTACAGTTATCACAGATACAAGAACCACAATAACGTTAAGCAAAATTGTCAGAATTTGATATGGCTGAGACACCTTTGTCGGACTATATCCTATCAAGAGCAGATTCTCCAACTTTGTACTGTTTTTCTCCACAAGCAGGAATATACTGAGCATAAGGATATAAAATGCAAGAATACTGATGACAAGTCCAACAAGCAAGACAATGGACAGCAAGACTTTGAGAAGGTAATTGGTTTTTGAAGCATCCAATTTGCCCTCATCGGTTTCATATCCATTATCTTGGAGGTACTTTGTAATCCTTTCATCTGTTGGGTCATCAACTTGCAGAATCACCCTTGAAACTGATTGGGTGTTGTTTCCAGAAAATCTCGTATTGGCATAATCAATGAAACTTTCAGGAACAAGAATAGTGTTGATGCGGTTGGAGAATCCAGCAAGCGTCCCTTCATAAGTATCAGCCTCACCATTTCCATTGATATTGATTTCGATGCTGATTGCCTCAAGCACACCTTCTGAAAGTTTCGGTAGATTTCTGCTTTGAGCAAATCCAAAATTGTAAAGGTCAAGATAATACTTTGGTATGATAATGGGAACAGAATGCTCGTTTTCATGAAAAAGCCATTCACTCTTATCTACATCAACAAATTCATCAGGCACAGACTCAAAAAACATGTCTGTGGAGAAATTGGTCATACCTTCAATATCGAACCCAGCACGCACACGAAATGTGGAAGGAGTGAAAACCCCGAATTTAGTCACAAAAGGCTGGCTTTTGAAATCGGAAAGTTCTGACTCCGTGAAGGAGTTGTCTTTACCTGTAATTGTACTTAAGGTTCCCACCTGTTTGTTTACAATCAGAAAATCCTCCCGCATGAAGCTGTCTTCGCTGTTATAGACAGCTTGAATGTCATTGTAGAATTGAACACCAAGCAAAATGATGGTCATTCCAACGATATTCGCTATTAAAAACCCACAAAACTGCGGGATGCTGATATGTCGTTTTAATAATTTCCAGACAAGTCGCATTTTTAAAAAGCTTAAAGGTTGTTCTAAAAATTGTATTTATTATCTGAAGATTTCTTTTAAGAATATACTCAATCGTCAAAGTTTCAGAATGAAATCATACTCCAAATCCAAGCGTTTGCCAATGCTGGTCACGATAATAGCCGCATCCTGATCTTTGGCTTCCGCTTTCAATATATCAGCCATAATCGCAGCATTCGTATCATCCAAATGACTTACCGGCTCATCAAGGAGGATGAAATCAAATGGCTGGCACAAAGCACGTATCAGCGCAACACGCTGTTGTTGCCCAAACGACATTTTACCAACCAGCGTATCTTTTTTTTCAACAATCCCCAATTGGTCAAACCAATTGTCAATTGTTGACTTTTTTTGAAAATGGGTGAGGTTATTCTTAATTTTCACGTTCTCGTGGGCTGTCAGTTCAGGAAAAAGGCGCAAATCTTGCCATAAGAGAGAGAGGTGATTGCGTCTGATTTCAGTCCATTGTTGTATAGTCAAATGATTTATGTCATGCCCATCGAATATCATCTGTCCTTGATAGTCGTTACGATATCCATATAAAAAGCTAAATAAAGATGACTTTCCAGTTCCAGAATTAGCCTCAATCAGATATGACTTACCCTTTTCAAAAGTCAAATCATTCAACCAGACATCGCTTGCTATGTCTGTACGCCCTTTAAACACATCCGGAAGTGTGTTTGTCAATTGAATTGAATTCATTTTTACCTTTTACTATTAACGATTCATACCGGCACCGGATGTCATATCTTTCAACACATCAAGCATTTGCTGGATAAAATTCTTGCTCTTATCCTTCATACATATAGAAAAAGTGTAATGACAAAAATCTTTCGCCTGGAAGATATAGCTGTCAATATTTGAAAGTTGCTCATTTCCTTCGTCTTTCAGATGCAACATATTAGAGAAGTTCTTTTCAAAACCATCATTATTTAGATATGCATAGAAGATCGAATTGGTAATTGATTTTCTCACAGACTCAAGTTTGTCACTTTTCTCTGAAAAAGCACTTTTGAAAAATGAGTTTTTCGATGCGAAATACACATTATCACCATCCACGCCCCAATTCAGTTCCATTCCATCACTTTCCTTGCCAAGACTAAGGGTGAAATTATTTTTGGAGTTTTCGCTCATCTTTATTCCATAGTCTTTCATCGTTTCGTTCCAATAGTCCACATCTTTCAAGAAGTCTGTGTTGCTGGTCTTTGCTGTCATGACAAATTCCACATCTTTATCGGAAAGTCCTGGAATCACAACGGCCAAATCGCCATCAATTGACTTGATGATTTTTTGAATGTCGATAGCACGGTCGAGCTTCAGAATATATCCGTTAATCTCATCAAATGCTTTCAAACGTTTTAGGAAATCTTCTCCTTTCACACCTGCGCCAATCCATGCCAAGAAATCATTCGGTGCATTAATGAAATCACCATCTATTGTTTCGTATTTTTTATTTTCTTTCTCCAACAATTTTTGAGACTTTTCATTTGTGCTGAACAATTCCATATTGACATCCATCTGGCCATCATTAAAAACCCACTCGTTAATAACATTTGCATCAACCACACGTACACCCTCAGGAAGGAATGAGGCAAAAAAATCATTCACGTTCTCAGCATGGTTAGTTCTATTCAGAAAAGCGCAGTTATAAAAACAAACCAATGGTCCATCCACGGATTCCATTTTTTCATATTTAGCAGAAGAAATAAAACTGTCGTCTTCAGTGTTGTCAAACAGTTTCTTTAATTCTTTCTTTGATTGTGCGCTGTTCTTGGCAACAAGAAGCGTGAGTGTTTTGTCATTATACGCCACATTGATGTCGTCAAACAAAGTTGACCATTTAATATCATCTTGCTCAACAGGCTTTTTGGCAATATTTGACCTTTTTAACATGTCAAAAAAGTCGTCAAGATCGTCGTCGTCGTCAACTTTAAATGTGAGTCCCAAATCGATTTCAGGTGAAATGAAAAAATAGAATGGTGAAGCAAAATCAATTCCCGTATTTTCATCTCCTTTCAACATTGCCATGAATTTATCCGAATCTGAGCCTGTGAAAAATAAGGAAAGAAGAGATGAGAAAGAGTTGAATGTCTCGTCGGGTATATCAATATTATTGAACATTGATTTCATATCGAGAGAGATTACAAAGTTGGAATTCTTCGGGATAACGTTCTTGTAATCGGTGTTTTCACACGAAACCAATAGAATACCTATCAGAGCCGAGATAAAATACAAAGTGAATCTTTTCATAATCAATATATTTTCAATAATAATAGATAAATTTCATTCAGAAAAAATACTTAAAATGTGTACAGCAGCAAGAGCAGCTGTTTCTGTCCTCAACCTACTAAGGCCAAGGCTAGCTGACTTAAAGCCATATTGTTCTGCCATGACGACTTCATCCAAACTGAAATCGCCTTCGGGACCAACCATCACAAGGAAATCGCTGGCACCACTAATATTATTTTTGAGAAGTGTCTTTACGCCAAGCTGATTGTTGGTAGTATTGTCATAACAATGGCAAATAAAACGTTGTTTTTCAGTAGCAGAAGTAATAAAGGATTTGCTATCAACCAATCCTTCAAGTTCTGTCTTGTAAGCCTTTCGGCTTTGTTTCATTGCAGAAACCACGATTTTTTCCAATCTCTCCAAATTCAGTTTCTTTCTCTCAGAAAAGTCCGTAGAAAGAAATGTGATCTTGTCAACTCCGATTTCAACAGCTTTTTCTACAAACCATTCAGTCCTATCCATATTTTTTGTCGGTGCCATGGCAACATGCATAAAAGATTTCCATTGACGAGGTTGCTCTTGAACATTCAGAATCTTGTAACGGCAAATCTTTTTAGTCGCCTCCACAATCTCTGCTTGATAAAAGCAACCTTTACCATCCATCAATCTGATTGGATCACCAACGCCAAGCCGCAGCACCCTCACTGCGTGTGCTGTTTCCTCATCAGGCAGACAATCTGTAGATTGTGCTAGAGGTGTGTAGAAAAAACGTTCCTCCTTCAATAGATATAATCTTTTTTTATACGATGAAGCAGCAAGCTGACACATTGGTCAACCGTCGCATTCAAATTATCTTCTCTACTACCATCAAAATGGAGACATTTAGTGAGTGTGTTATCTTTATTTCCAGCAGCTATCCAAATTGTTCCAACAGGGATAGATTCAGTCCCTCCGGTCGGTCCTGCATATCCGGTAGTAGCTACAGCATAGTCAGAATTGAACATTTTGCATGCACCTTCCACCATTTTGACTACGACTTGTTCACTCACCACATCATATTTGTCAATAAGTTCTTGATCCACACCCAAATAGTGCGTCTTCAATTCGCTTTGATAGGCAACCAGTCCTCCGAAATAATACTTCGACGCACCACTTATAGCTGTGAATCGTGATGCAATCCGTCCCCCCGTACAACTTTCAGCTGTAGAAAGAGA
>JAEEGI010008444.1_pt1 | contig 22756 bp, 25 predicted proteins | sample 8958751 | NCBI WGS metagenome assembly JAEEGI01 (sample SAMN16246545, study PRJNA631951) | gut metagenome | biome: gut microbiome; feature: rumen; material: KS-attached | host: Bos | place: Iran: Karaj | collected 2018-10 | reverse complement strand
GTATAGACAACAATTACCTAAGCACCGATAATCCAATGAAAGACCCAGATATGTTTCAAGAAAACGATCGATATTTCATGGTTGAGGGTTCGTAGCTGCGTTACGACAAAAGTCGAGCACAAAACACTCAGCTATTTCATTTATTTCGTCCAGGCTTAGTACCGGAGCCAGGTTTTTCTTTTTCCTGAAAGTTGGTTGATACATCGCTATCCTTTACGTTTTTTTAACTCATCCACAAATCTTTGCCAATCCTCTTCATTGGCGCCAAGATCACGTGCAGTTCGAAGGGCGGCAACGACTTCTTCATTACCGATAATGTAGTTGGGCAGATCGGGAGGCAGATCATTTTTCTTTTTCCCAGCTAAATCAAACATAAGAGCTTCTTCTTTTTCCGAGAGTCCAAATAGTTTTGAGAGTTTTTGGAGTTTTTCCATTACCGGTGCATTGCGTCGTCCTTTCTCAATATCGCTTAAATAGGGTGCTGTGACATCGATATATTCTGCTAATTCACGATAGCTTAGTTTCATTTGAATTCTCTTTGCATGAAGAAAATCCCCAAAGCTTTTGTATGTCATCATGTCCTCCAAAGCTAAACATTAACATGTCTGCTTACATGATACGATAGGTGAACGCCATTGTCAAGTAATGAATCATCACGAATGGGGGATTATGAATTAATATTTTTAACGCGAAGGCGTTCTTTGATTGCTATCGTTTCTGCATTAGATATTGCGACTTTCCTAGTCGTTTCTTTGGCCCGCTCATTGAATAAGTTGCCAATTATTCGCACTAATAATTGGCAACTGCTGTCACTTTTTTGTACCAATATTGTGTTTAAACTGTCTAAAAGAGTCGACATTCAATATGAGACAAAACGCAATTATATTTAAAGTCTTTGGCATGGCATTTTAATATAGTGTTAAAAAATAGAGTCTTGGTGCCGTTCTTATCAATGCTCTTCTGAGATGCAGCTTCCATTGATGAAGTATTGGCATTCCCAAGTGAAACTGCGTAAGCTATTTTACAAAACAAATAAAGTTTGATAGACTATCAATTTGTTTGGACCGCTAGCTCATCAGGCAGAGCACCTGACTTTTAATCAGGTTGTGCAGGGTTCGAGTCCCTGGCGGTCCATTTCCTTTTATCTTTTTTCTTCAAGAAAATGATATTTTTGTGTCTAATTACGCCAAGAAAAGAACAAAACTAAACTTTTGCAAGGGTTTTTGTTACCACTATTCAAGATGATGCTTTTTCAAGTATCATAAGATATCTATATTAAAGAGGGGTATCACATGAAAAAAGCAATCTTTTTGTTCTTTGCAATCTGTCTTATCTCGTCCATTGGTCTCGTATCATGTTCCAAAAGCAATAATTATGATAAGTTGATCTCAGGTAAAAAAATTAAATTTGATGAATTTCAGCAGTATTCAGATGGTGAAGAATCGGGTTATCATCCGTGTGAAGAAGGCGAATATGTCAAATTCAAGTCTAATCATACTTATGAGTGGTTTATCGGAGATGGTATTGAGAACGGTAAAGGAACCTGGAGTTTTGACGAAGTAGATGAGTATGGTGATATCTGGTATTATCTGGAAGATGAAGAATATGATTATGTATGGTTTGCTGTCTGTGAAGATGAGCATGGGGAATACTACTATGGTGTTATCGGTTATGATTACGATGAGTGCATTGAATTCTACACCGATTAGTTCTTTATCTTAGTATTATTTAGTATTATTGTGTTCAAATAAACACGGCAGGTATTTCCAGTAATATCTGCCGTGTTTTATATTCCATGTATCCACCAAAACAAAGCTATACTATGCTTTGCTTTAAAACTGAGTATATTAAAAATTGTTCATTTTAGATTCAGTATTCTTTGCAATAATTCAACAAGTATTTTTATTATTCGTGTTGACATGTTTATTTTTCCACAAACTCTTCGTATGGATTGGATACCTTGTTCCCTGTAGCTTTTATCTTGTCAACAGGATTGTAGCCGTGACTGTTCTGATCCTTTTCAGACATCATGAAATATGTGTACCAACTCTTTTCATACGGCTTATATCTTTCTTTGGAATCGCACCATGTGATATCCACATTGAAGGTTCCGGATTCAAGCTTTACTATGTTCCAGCCATGACCTTCATTTCCTGGAAGTCCTGCACGGCAACCGCAATATAAGTTGGCTGCTTTGCATAACATGGTATAGGCATGCTGATAGCCTTCGCAGACAGATCGTCCGCTTATCAGTGCTCCATAAGGTGTCCCTCTGTTTTCAACGTTTCCATCATACGTATTCTTTGATGCGAGTACTGCGCCCAGGTAATAGTATTTATCGTATGTTGATAGTCCTGACGGCATGAATCTGATGATTCTGTCGATAACTCTGTTCATCAGAGCCACTTCATGTTTGACTTCATCCATAGTGATTTTGCCATCTTCAACAGAATAATTGCCGTCTCTTTTCGGATCAAAATAACTATCCACAAGGCTGTTATTAATGAAATCATAGGTGATATCGGCGTACGAATTGATATCAGGATAGTTGGTGATGAAAGCTCTGGAGATAGATAACATGTCTACCAGAAGGTCTCCATCATAGTCTTTTGCTTTGATTTCAAACTTTTCAAACTTGGATAGTTTATCTACCACAGTTGCAAGTAATTTCTGCTGGTTTGGAGAGAGCTCTGCAATATCGCCTTCGATATCCTTTTCATAAGCAAAGACGACATGGGAATGGCGATCATCTCTGGTGGCATTTACATATGATATGGCTTTACAGATGGCATCATCGATAACATCGGAAGCTTCCTTTTCAAGTGCATCGGCGAAAGATTCCTTGGGAAGAGAATAAGGTGTTATAGCAGGAGTCTTGGAAAGAAGGGCAGTAGCGTTCGATGGTGTTGTAGAAGGTTTATTAGTAGTAGATGTAGTAGAAGTGGTTTTTGGTAAAGTAATGGAGGTTATCTGAGACGTTGAAGTAGTGGTATTTGTTGTCCTGGGGAGAGTTATCGTAGTTATCTGAGAAGTCGTAGTTTTGCTCGTGGTGCTGGTCGGTGGTGTCGTAGAAGTATTAATCGAAGACGTAATTGTTGTTGTATTAGAAGTAGTGACAGACGAAAAAATACTGTCGATTTGCTCGTCGATCGCACTGCTTACAACAGTCGAAATGGCATCTCCGATTCCTTCGCATGATGTGAGTAACATGGAAGATACAAGAAGGAACAAAGTAACCATAAATAATGGTGTTCGTTTATTCTTATTCATATGATTAAATCTCCCGTACTCCTAAATCACGCAGCCTATAAGTATATTACCTAATTTTAAATCTTTGTATCAAAGACTTTTAATATAACAGCAAAGTTTATTTGCCTGTGTAGTTATAGATGATTATTCGGTCAAATCAGTTGTATTTCAAAAGGACAGTTATCTTTTTGGAAATATAGATAGTCTTGATTCAATAAAGAAGTATTTTTGTATGTGAAAATGTGATAAATGTATCTTGAATTAAGCAAATCTTTTGTTCATACTATTGCTAACAAAGATCTGGAAAAGATCAAATTAATTAGAAAGGGGACTAATATGGACGGTGAAGGTGGACTCTTCGCATTAATTCTCGGATTCCTCGCATTATTTCTGATACTGGGAATTGTCTGGTACATTATCCTGATCATCGGCAACTGGAGAATTCTCAGCAAGGCTGGCAAACCAGGTTGGTACAGTCTCATTCCAATCCTTAATATTTATGAGGAATATGAAATCTGTTGGAAGGGATGGTATGGTCTTCTTTACATTGTGTTATTCGTAGTTGCATCAGTAGCTTCCTCTTCTGCAACAGGTGAAGATCCAAACATAGTTGCAAGTATTGTAGCTGCTATTGCAGGAATTGGTGCTTTGGTAATTCGTATTGTCCAGTCAGCTAAACTTGCTAAAGCATTTGGCAGAGGAACAGTATTTACTATTTTCCTGATCATCTTTGAAAGATTAACCAGACTTGTTCTTGGTCTTGGCAGCAGCCAATACGTCGGAAAAGAATAGTTTTCAACAGACCTTTTTCAAGGTAAATGAATCATAACGGATTGTTGTATCGATACAGCAATCCGTTTTTCATTATCTTTTATTTATGTTGTTCAATCTTTAGAATATTAATCAGTGATTAACAAGAGAAAGAATTGATATGAAAAAGTTGATAGTAGTTCTGTCCATATTTCTGTGTCTGTCGGTCACTGCATGTGGAACGACTGAAACCAAGGAGAATACTGATGGACATGAAACTGTAACTCAAAATGAGGAAAGTATGACAGTAACAAGCAATTTGAATGAGAATCAGATCAGGATCACTGTGGGAAATAAATCCTTTACAGTACGGCTGGAAGATAACGAATCGGCAGCAGCACTCCTGGCCATGCTCGTAGATGGTGATAAAACCATTCCGGCTTCAAATTATGGCGGATTTGAGAAGGTCTGCCGGTTAGGTGAGAGCCTTCCAAGCAATGATGTTCAGACAAGAACAGAGGCCGGAGATGTCATGCTCTACAATAGTAATCAGATCGTTATTTTTTATGACTCCAATTCCTGGTCCTATACAAGGCTCGGCAAGGTGGAAAATCTATCTGCAGGAGAGCTTGCACAGATCTTAAGCGGTCCTGAAAATGAAATCACAATGAGTATTAATTAACGGAGTTAAGAATGAGTAAAAAAATCGTGATCATCTCTACGAGTCTGAGAAAGAACAGCAATTCCCATGCACTGGCAGAGGAATTTGCCAGAGGAGTACAGGATGCCGGCAATCAGGCAGAAGTTATTTCCCTGATCGGAAAAAAGATCGATTATTGCCGGGGTTGTCTTGCCTGCCAGAAGACAGGACACTGCGTGATCAGTGATGATGCTATTGAGATAGAGAAAAAGGTTCTTGAAGCTGATGTTATTGTCTGGGCTACTCCGATCTATTATTACGAGATGTCCGGTCAGATGAAGGTCCTGATCGATCGTATGAATTCACTTTATTCTAAGGATTACAAATTCAGGGAAGTTTATTTTCTTGCAACTGCTGCCGAAGACGGAGAATTTGTTCCGGCTAGGGCAATTGAAGGAACAAAAGGATGGATCGATTGCTTTGGAAAAGCTTCCTTTGTGGACTATGTGTTCTGTGGAGGAGTTAATGATCCCGGAGACATAATCGGAAATGAAAAATTAAAAGATGCTTATGAAATGGGGAAGAAAGCTTGATTTTGTAACAGCTACCAGGGAGATTATTATTTAATGACTTACAATTGCGGATTATAAACTCGGAGTCTTTCTTTGACTGAAGCGGAAAGAAAAAAAGATCTTTTTGAAAACATGCGTGTCAGCAAGGCATTGATGACTCTTGCAGTACCCACGATTATCAGTCAGTTGATAAACCTCGTTTATAGTCTGGCGGATGCCATATATATCGGGCAGATCGGTGATGCTTATAAAATAGCTGCCATTGCATTGGTCTTCACCGTATATATAATGACTATTTCCTTTTCAAACCTATTCGGAATAGGTGGTGGAAGTCTTATCGCAAGACTTATCGGAGCAGGTGAAAAGAAAAAAGCAAAGGCTATTTCTGCTTTTTCATTCTATGGTGGAATTGGTATAGCTTTGCTTTATTCGCTGATCGTCTGGGTGTTCATGGATCAGATACTGTTCGGACTTGGAGCATCGGATAATACTATAGTATTTGCCAGACAGTATGTTACTTTTGTTGTCATTATTGGCAATCTGCCTGTTATTCTTTCTGGAGTTGTTTCACATCTATTAAGAAATGTAGGCTATTCAAAACAGGCTTCAATAGGTCTGAGCCTGGGCGGAATTCTCAATATCATTCTGGATCCTCTTTTTATGTTTGTTATTCTTCCGGACGGAATGGAAGTGATGGGAGCTGCAATCGCAACTCTGCTGGCCAATACCATTGCCTGTATTATCCTGGTCATTATGATGAAGGGTGTGACGAAGGATAGTGCACTGAGTTTTAGCTTTGCCGATTTAAAGAGAATAGATATGGAAGGAATCAAAGGAGTATTTACTGTTGGTATACCTTCCGCTGCTCTCACAGGTTTATTTGATATTGCAAACATAGTTTTGAATGCATTGATGGCAGTACATGGTGATATCCAGATTGCTGCAATCGGGATTGTTATGAGAGCAGAAAGACTGCCCAATGCCGTTAATATCGGTCTCTGTCAGGGAATGCTGCCTTTGGTTGCTTATAACTATGGGGCAAAGAATTATTCGCGAATGAAAGAAACAATGAATGTTACGAGAATGTTTGGTATTGTGTTTTCTGTTTTCTCGATTATTTTCTATATGCTTCTAACCGAACCGATCTGCAATATCTTCCTGAATACACATACTGGCAATAGTGTTCTTGCGGCTGAAACTATTGTATTTGCGGTTTCATTCCTCAGAATAAGATGTTTTGCATCACCATTACAGTTTTTGAATTACAACACATCTTACAGTATGCAGGCAGTCGGTTATGGACCAGGAACACTCATTCATGCATTAGTAAGAGAACTTGTGTTCTATATTCCTTTCATGTTCATATTCGATCACTTCTTTGGTGTTTACGGTCTGGTTTCTGCATTCCTTGCCGGTGAAGGATGCGGAGGCATTTTTGCTCTGATTCTGTTCGCCCGATGGAAAAAGAAAAATATCAGTATAAGTGCCGCAATACAGTAAAAGGCTTCTTTTGATTGGTAGCATTAAAGAAGCACTTTGATACTATGTCATCATCCTATTCAATGTTATAGAATATAGAAGCAATAATTATATGGAGATGCGCATATGTATTGTAAAAAGTGCGGCTTTCTAATTCCTAAAGATTCTCAATTTTGTACCAACTGCGGAGCAACTGTCGAACCGAAAACCCATTATGAGGCGTCACTGGATGTTCCTGCTGAAAAGAAAAAGATTGCCAATGAGATCCCGTCAGTGGGACTGAACATTATTTCTTATATAGTTTTCTTGATTGGTGTATTTATCTGGATAATGCTTCTAATCGTTGATCAGTCATCCCAGCGTTCCAATAGTGTTCTTAAGAGTGTAGGAATCTCGTTACTTGCAGATGTACTTATCACGCTTTCAATCATTATTACGGTCATCGCCGGAATTGCTGTCAGTGACAATTGGATCATATGGGTCCTGCTGGCCATTATTCTTCCGATCGTATTCTTCGGACTTGGCCTGTTATGGGTTGTAAAGATGACACAGAGTGATATCAAGAAGGTAACTGAATAATCCTGTCATGAAAAAAGTTATTGTTATCGGTGCCGGAGCTGCAGGACTGCTTGCTTCAGCACGCGCTGCAGAGATGGGTGCCAGTGTGGCGGTTTTCGAGAGAATGTCCACTGTCGGAAGAAAGATATCTATTTCAGGACAGGGACGATGTAATATTACAAATTCAGCAGATCTGCCGCAGTTTATCAGAAATTATGGCCCAAACGGTCGTTTTTTGTATTCTGCTTTCTCAAAATTTTTCCGGGATGATATTCTCAGCATTCTGCATAGTCATGGCGTTGATACGACAGTGGAAAGAGGAGGCAGGATATTTCCGACCTCCAATGATGCCAATGATGTGGTAAATGCATTGAAGAGGAATGCTGAGGAAAAGCATGTCCATATAATCACAGGTGAGCATGTTATCGATATCATTACTGAAGAAGGCAAAGTGACAGGCATAAAAACGGATGAAAGAGAATTTGCCTGTGATGCAGTGATAGTAGCAACAGGAGGGTCTTCTTTCGGAGCAACTGGTTCAACAGGTGAAGGCTATCTAATGGCCGGAAGACTCGGGCATCATATCGTGGAAATCAGACCGGCTCTTGTTCCGCTGGTAGTGTATGATGATGCGCTTGCATTTTCAATGCAGGGAGTCAGTCTGAAAAACGTCAGACTGACAAGTTATCATGGATTGCCAAATACTTTGGATACAACACATATGACACTGTATGATTTCGGACGAGAGATTCAGGGAAAGAAACTCAAGTATCCGGTTATAGAGAGCCGTTTCGGTGAAATGATGATGACTCATTTCGGGATTGGCGGTCCGATAACCTTACAGATGAGTCTTGCAGTTGTGAATGCTCTCAAGGATGGTCCTGTGAGTGTTTCCATTGATCTGAAACCTGCTCTTACGTATGATCAGCTCAATCTAAGATTGCAGCGGGATTTTGATAACGGCGGAAAGAAATTATTCAGGAATATAGTGGATACGATCCTTCCTCAAAAAATGGTTGCTCCTGTTATTAAATTAAGCGGAATTGACAGTGAAAAACAGGGACATGAAATAAATGCTGCCGAACGAAACCGACTTGCAACGATCCTTAAGGATTTCAAGTTCCAGATAAAAAGATCTCTTCCCATTGACAGCGCCATAGTTACTGCCGGGGGAGTCGATCTGAAGGAAATCAACGGACAGACAATGGAATCAAAGATCGTGAAGGATCTGTACTTCTGCGGCGAAGTGCTTGATATAGATGCTGATACCGGCGGATATAATCTGCAGGCGGCATTTTCTACAGGATATGTTGCAGGAGAAAGTGCAGCAAAGAGTGAAGAATGATGGATGAACTTAAACCGATCAAATGGTATGCCTCTCTGAATACAGGAAAAGCACGTCGTGAAACAGGGCTGTTTCTCTTGGAAGGTGAACGTTCTATCAATCAGGTCAATAACGTTTCTCCTTATGCGATACAGGAACTCCTGTTGCTGGAAGATAATGATTGCCAGTTCTGTGATATTCCGACCAGAACTCTTACCAGAAAACAAATGAGGGAAGTCTCGGAATCAGTAACTCTTCCGAAGATCGTTGCTGTGGTACGCATTCCTTCGTCATGTTACTCTGATGATCTTCCCGAGAACTGTGGCAAAAGGATATTGCTTCTTGAAGATGTACAGGATCCGGGAAACTGCGGAACACTCATAAGAACAGCTGCTGCATTCGGTTATGACGGTATTGTAATGAGTGACAAGTGTGCCGATCCTTTTTCACATAAATGTCTGCAGTCTTCTGCCGGTACAGTCCTGTCATTATGGATCAGAAGGACATCAGATTATCTTGGTTTGATCGGGAAACTGAAAGAAAAAGAATATAAACTTATTTCTTCTGATATGGATGGTACTCCTGTGTCTTCTGAAACATTTGCAGAACCGTTCATTCTTGCAATGTGCAATGAAGGAAATGGAATGACTGAAGAATTAAAGTCTGTATCAGACGAAATAGTGAGTCTTGTTATTGATCGCAGCAGGGCAGAGTCGCTTAACGTAGCTATGTGCGGGTCTATTTTTATGTACCTGTCAGCTGTCTGATTTGCGGCAGGAGTTAATAAAAGGGCATAATCATCTTAAATACAGAATGGAGTCGTAGCAATGCTTAGTTCAATGGTTCATATCGGGTTTGGTAATGTGATAACAATGTCCAGGATTGTTGGAATTGCTGTACCTGGTGCTGCTCCGACTAAACGTTCGATCAACACTGCCAAGGAATCAAATATGCTCATTGATATGACCAACGGCAGAAGAACCAAAGCAGTTATCTTTCTGGATACCGGACATGTTGTTTTATCTGCACTTTCTCCGGAAACCATTACCGGACGACTTCAGGTTAATAAAAATCCTGTAATAAGTAAGAATGAGATAGAAAATGAAGAAGCATAATCCACTTGTATTAGTTGTATCAGGTTCATCGGGAGCAGGCAAAGATACTGTAATCGATGCACTGATGAAACGCCATCGAAATCTTGTCCATATAACAACTGCAACAACCAGGGCTCCAAGAGAGAATGAAATCGACGGTGTCAGTTATTATTTCAAAACTGAAAAAGAATTCAAGACTCTGATTGAGCATAATGAGCTGTTGGAATATGCCCATGTATACGACAAATGGTATGGAGTACCAAAACAGCCAGTAAGAGATGCGCTTGCATCAGATAAGATTGCTATCATTAAAGTCGATGTTCAGGGTGCAATGACCATCAAAGGCAAGCTTCCCGATGCCGTATTGCTGTTTATCATGCCTCCAAGGATCGAAGATATTATCAATCGTTTAAAAGCCAGAGGAACCGAAACGGAGGAACAGCTTAAGATCCGTTTCGAAGCCATCAAAAAAGAATATGAAACTCTTCCTGAGTTCAACTATATGATCATAAATGCTGATGGAAAAGTTGATGAGGCAGTAGAACAGATTGAAAAAGTCATCAGATCAGAACGAAGAAGCAAAAAGATAAGAAATTACGATTTATCCAGTGGAAAGTAACAGTTACTGGTTGTTGATTCGTTCAACGTTTATTACGCCTTTGATTCTTTCTATGTGAGAGATCAGTCTGCTTAACTGTGAAATACCTGTCGTATCAGCATCAATAATGATATCTGTTGTACCGTTCTTTTTGTTTCTGGTTGAAAGACTGGTAATATTGATCTTTTCATCTGCCATGAGAGCAGTGATTTCTGAGAGCAAGCCGACTCTGTCAAAGGCTTCGATTTTCATGCAGATCGGATAAACTGCATCTGAGCTTCCCCACATGACCTGTACCAGACGTGATTTTTCATCTTCTCTCAGAATGTTGTAACAGTCCTGCTTGTGAATGGTTACGCCTTTATTTCTTGTTACGTATCCGATGATAGGATCACCCGGAACAGGGTGACAGCATCCTGCAATATTTGTAAGCAGACCTCCGGTTCCAAGAACCGTGACTTTTGACGGGCTGACGATCTTAGGCTGTGTTGTTTGCGGTGTAACTCCCTTGGCCTGGTCTTCTTCTGCAGTCATCTTTATTGCGATGGACTGAACACTGATGTCTCCGCATCCGATAGCTTGTTCGAAGTCTTCAATATTATCATAGTGATAAAGGCGCATTATCTCATCGAGATTATCTGCACGCAGACCTAGTCTCTTGAACTCACGCGTAAGCATTTCATGGCCACGTTCAATATTTTCAACTCGTTCCTGTTTCTTGAAGAAGCTTTTGATCTTGCTTCTGGCATTGTTGGTTTTAACGTAACCGAGAGTGGTGCTGAGCCAGTCACGGCTCGGACCTTTTGCTTTTTTACTGGTCAGGATTTCTACGACTTCACCATTTCTGAGTTGATAGTCCAGTGCTACCAGACGTCCGTTGACTTTTGCTCCGATACAGCTGTTGCCAAGTTCAGTGTGGACTCTGTATGCAAAGTCGATAGGGGTTGAACCTTTGGGAAGGTCTTTGATTTCGCCCTTTGGTGTAAATACGAATACCTGATCTTCAAATATATCAGTCTTGACTGAGTCCATGAAGTCTTCAGCTTCATTCATTTCTCCCTGCCACTCAAGCAACTGTCTCAGCCAGCCGATTCGTTCTTCTTCACCGATCTTCTGGTTCTTGCCTTCCTTGTATCTCCAGTGTGCGGCAACACCATATTCAGCAATATTGTTCATTTCATGGGTTCTGATTTGAATCTCAACAGGAATAGAACCGTTGAACAGAACTACAGTGTGAAGGGATTGATATCCGTTTGGTTTGGGGTTAGCAATGTAATCATCAAAGGTTCCGGGAACAGGGTGCCATTTACTGTGAACAAGTCCGATAACGTGATAGCATTCCTGAATTGAATCGACTATCACTCTGACTGCCAATAAGTCGTAGATTTCATTGAATTCACGGCCCTGTTTTGCATATTTATCTATTTTTCCCTGGATGCTGTAGTATCCTTTGGCTCGGCCTTTGATTTCTGCCTCGATGCCAAGCAACGAGAATTCTTTTTCCAGTATTTTCATCAGTTCCTTGATAATTGCTTCGCGCTGTTCACGCTGGGAACTAACGAGTTTTTCAACATGATGATATTTCTCAGGATCGAGGTACATGAATGAAAGATCTTCAAGACGCCACTTTATATCCCACATACCGAGTCTGTGGGCAAGGGGAACATATATATCCATTGTCTCTCTTGCAATGGCATATTGCTTTTCAGGTTTAAGTGCTGACAATGTTTCCATGTTATGAAGTCTGTCTGCGATCTTGATGAAGACTACTCTCAGATCTTTTGCCATTGCAATAAGAAGTTTCCTCAGGTTTTCCGCCTGGTGTTCACGGGTGCCTGGTTTGGTCTTCTCTTCAAGTACAGGCATAGAGAGACTTTTAAGTTTTGTTACACCATCCACAAGGGCAGCCACTTCATCCCCGAATTCCTGAGCGATTGTGGCAATTGGAACATCGCAGTCCTCACATACATCATGCAGGAGTGCTGCAGACAGTGTAGTGGCATCAAGCTGAAGTCCTGTAAGGATCAAGGCAACATTGACGGGATGGATGAAATAAGGTTCTCCGGTCTTTCGTAACTGGCCAGCATGCTTTTGCTCGGCATAATCATAAGCTTTGACTACTAATGCCTGCCGAGTTTCAGGTAAGTATGAAATTCTTTTCAGAAACTCTTCTTTGGTGACCATTTTTTTACCTTATTCAGCAAGTATACCACGATTGACTTCAAAAGACAGAAAGTGTCCGAAAAAAAGAGTTTTGCTAAAAATGAACAAATAGTTGTATAATATCCACTGTTGTATCAATTGGGGCTGTAGCTCAGCTGGAAGAGCATCTGATTTGCATTCAGGGGGTCAGGGGTTCGAATCCCCTCAGCTCCACCAAAATGAAATTAAAGCTTTGACATACACATGTCAGAGCTTTTTTTATTGTGTAATTCTTTGTGCAATTGCACAATGGGGTTGCACTTTGGGACTAGATTTAGCTATAATTTAGCTATGACTAAAAAGTATTCGAATCGATATGTCCTTGAAACAGGAATTGGCCTTCAGGATGTAGATAATCTCAAGAATTCTCAATACTTCCTCAAAGTGTCCGAAAAGTATTTGAAAGGGGATATCTCTTTAGATGATCTCGAATCGATCGTCTCGTCATATTACCAAGCGAGACCGAATGAAACAGAGCGGACTGAAGAAGCTGACAAGATTGCTGTCAGGATCGCAAAGTTGATTTCTGATGATTCTTTTTCATTTACTGTCGGTCAATATCTCTCCATTCATAAGGTGCTTTTTGAAGGATTGTTCGATGAAGCCGGAAAAACCAGACGATATAACATCGCTAAAAGTGAATGGGTCTTGGATGGTGCTTCAGTCACATATGGTGATTACAGAGAACTGGAAGCAACACTCCAGTATGATTTCGGTATGGAAAAGAGTTTTCAATACCGTAAACTGTCGATGGATGAGATTATCGAGCATCTTGCTGTATTTATTGCAAATCTTTGGCAGATCCATGCTTTTGGTGAAGGCAACACCAGGACGACTGCAGTCTTTGTCATTAAATATCTCAGGAGCCTTGGCTTTGATGTGACCAATGATACCTTTGCTAAGAATGCTTGGTTTTTTCGTAATGCGCTCGTCAGGGCCAATTACAACAACTTTGAGAAGGGTATATTCGAAGACAGGTCGTTCCTTATCAGTTTCTTACGTAATCTGCTCCTGAATGAAAACAATGAACTGCATAACAGGGCGCTTCATGTATCGTATAGGAAAGAAATCATTCCGTTATCCAGAGATCAAAGGATCATCGATCTGATGAGGAAGGATCCCCATATCAAAACACAGTCTATTGCTGAGACTCTAGGTGTTTCGTTGAGAACGGCTCAAAGCGCAATAACCATACTTGAGAAAAACGGGTCTATACGCCGTGAGAATGGGAAGAGATATGGTTATTGGGTCGTTCTTTAGGTAGTCAATACATTCAGATGCTCGATGTATCGTGATTATAGAAACAATCAATGGATAAGAATGCTATCATTACTACATCAAAAATCGAGGTGAAGAAATGAAGAAGATCATTGCCTTGTTGCTTTCAATCGTATGTGTCTTCTCTCTGATGGCGTGCAGCGGTGGTTCCCATGAGATCAGCAGAGATGAATGGCTCAGACGAGCACAGAATTTTGAAGAACATAACTACTCAAAAGTTGAAGTGACGGTGAAATACGCCGAAACCGAGTACTGCGAAGGGGAAAAACACAAATCAAATGAGACCGGAAAAGAAGAGTATGTGTTCTCCGATGTAACGCAGAGCTGGGAACCTGCTATTGAAGGCGAAGAAGACTATTACAATATGCCAGGAACGAAAGCCCTGGGTGTTTATTATGGAGAAGAATTTGACTCTATAGAATACTATGACGAATACGGTGAAGTTACCTACTATGATGACATGTCTGTCAAGATCCATATCAGATATGAAGATGGTGATGATAGTGAGGACGTCAATCTAACTCTACGTTTCGATAAATATGGGTACTACATTTATGCAGAAATGGTTGAAGATTACTTTTATGCTGAAACTGACGAACACTATGAATCTAGTGGTCATGTTGTAAATACAGTCACTATGAAGTACAAATAACAGAGTCACGACCCTTAATAATAACCGGGAACACTGAGTTCCCGGTTATTTTTAATAACAAGGCGGAAAGATTGGATATCATCGGAAACGATGTCGAGAATATCCTGAATGATGCTCTGAAATAGGGTGTTATTTACATGAGACACCCTGAATTGTTAAACCAAACCCACATGAACACCTAACTTTTAAACACCTATATTATGCCAGTCTTTATGGAAAAAAAACGACCCAAACATCAAGTGTCATTTAATCATTCTGGCAGTAATTAGGGGTACAATGACATTGATAAGATTCATTGCTTTAGAGGTGAACGTATGAATGACTGGATTAGATTAGCTCCCAATCCTTTTTATCTTAGAAGAGTGGACAATAATATTGCTGAATTAAGAGTTATCTCTGATGATGAACTGGCAGGTTTATTGCCCTGTGATACTTATGACGACCTATCCAATGAAGGGTATTTAGCAAAGGCAATGGAACAACCTAATGATTTCCCTTGTATCTTTCAGAGTCAATGGCACAAAGAAGATAGAAAATACTTAGGGCATGTCTTAAGAGTGACTGGAACTACAGGGCATTGTGATTGTTTCTGTGACAGTATTAAAGAATTAATGGTTACACAATCTTTATCCTCGCAACTGGCTGACGAAGCCATCTGTTTCTGTGAAGCGGTCTTCAATTCAGAGTATTCAGATGCTTATTACTTCCATTCTAGCAGTCTGGAAAATGAGTTTAATGACCTTATAGAAGAAGTATCTGCTATTGCTGAGAGATACTCCTTTAGCAGTATGGCATGTTGGTTCACGGATAAGGATTATTCAAAGATATCTCTTGAAAAAGTGAATAACTATATTTCTAGTGTGTATAAACTAACTCACACGGAAGCTCGTTTTGTTGCATTGACCAATTCTGATTCAGACAAATCCACCATGCATGTTCTTCTTGTGTAAAAGGTGAAATAATACCAGATACGGCAACAATACGGCAGTTTTCCTGGCTGCTGTTTTAAGTAAAAGATATCTTTTCTTAGGCATGTCCTGGCAGCCGTGTATTTCGGGGCTAAGAAATTCCGTAAGAATGGGATCTCTCCCATTCTACTCATTGCGATTGCTGCGGTCTTGGGAATCGTATTTTACGCGATTTATAGCTTTCCGACGTCGTCCAGGAATTCCCATTCAACGAATCGGTTGCTCATCCATTTATCATCGGCGATCCTGTCGAGGAATGCTCCGATTTGCGTGTCGCTCTGTATGCCGTAACGGCGTGAGCTCCATCGGCTGATCGCCATCGTCGTAAGAGAGAAATTCACAACCAGCAATACCGTTAGGATGATGCCGGTTATCTTGAGTGACTTGTTGTCAAAAAAACGCATGCCGTGATTGATCTTGTCAGTGAGCAGTATGAATACTACTGCAATGAGTCCCCAGAGGAGAGAGAACAGGGGACAGATCATGCCGTCGTAATTAAGGAACAGATCGTCATAGGTCCATGCCCGCATTCCGATGGCATATTTCAAAAGGAGCCCTGCTAACAGTTCTAATACGGTAGCAATGACTGTCATGACTATTGCTTTAAAGGCAAAAGATTTTTTATGCATCATGACGCTGCCGATATAGAAGCCTACTGAGGCGGTACCGTAGAGTGGATTGATCCACCCCCACATGCATACTACATGGGTTTCCCAGTGACCTTTGCCGAAGAATGCAAATACTCCTTCGATTAATACTCCGAGGAAAGAGCCCAACAGGAAGATCCAGAACAATCGGTTGAATGTGAGCTTGGGTGCGACGTTTTCTATAACTACATCGCCGGCTAGCTCTAGCGCCTTATCAGCAGATTCATTCATATATATAACCCCGAATATGAAACATGTCTGTTTACAATATCCGTGTATCAAACATTTTCAAAGTATTTGCCGTGATTATAGCAAAGTATTGGGTGTGCGGACAAAAATTTGGACAAGCCTTAGAAGTCCATGAATTACACAACCGAGAAAAGCTCCTGAATGTTAATAAGAATAGATGGTGTTCCGATGCTTATAGCGTCTAATCTAACAGGAATACCTGGCAAAAAGATGGAGATTATTCTCGTTCCTTGATAGCTGACGGCAGGTTCCATCTCTTCATGTCATTCATCGCGACGTAGTGTGATGCGAGCAGGAATGCCAACACCAGTATACAGGTCATGACATACATGAAAGACGTCTGTGGGAATGGGAACTTCTGGTCTGAAGAAGAGATATTAATCAGGATGAAATTCGATAGACCGATTCCGGCAGGTATAGCAAATATCATGGCTACGACATATTGGAACAGGTTGTTCATGAGGTTGGCGAGCGAAATCGATGATCTCTGATATCCCAGTGTTCTCATAGTAGCAAAAGAGCGTTTCTGTTCTTTTAGGTTGGTCTGTATCATGTTGAACACGATAAGGAAACCCATGATCAAAGCTATGGCGTTCAGGACACCTGCAGAGATATCGAATGCCATTAAACGGTCGCCGTATTCACTTCGGATCGTTGAGTTCAATGACATGTATCTGAGACTATCAAGATCTTCGTATTTTTTGACGAAGCTTTCAGAATCATCGACTCTGACTACTAACGATCCGATATAGTTAGCTTTACCGACGATATCTTCAAATGCATCATATTCCATATAGTTGACCTGATAAAGATATTCATCGGAAATGGCCTGTACTTTTGTATCTATTTCATTGATCTGTATAGTATCGCCGGCTTTGGCACCTAAGACATTTGCATAGTGCTTGGCCAGTACGATACCGTTTTCCGGAAGATCGATAGTGTGATGGTAGTAGTCAACGACATTTAGGAGGTCCTGATCGTTCTTGATGCCGTTTATGAGTCCGATCTCTGTTTTGTCACCATTCTTGAGTTCAAGGGCAATGTACTTGATCATTGCGATATCTTTGATGTTGGGATCCATGAGTCCGTTGGCATCCCTGAAGTTTTCATTTATGAATGCTTCAGGATCCTCCGGCATGTTATTAAGATATACCTGAACATCATAATTCAGGCGCACATCAAAGAGCTGCTGAAGCATAGCTTTCTTCGAATCGATCAGCGATAGTGCTACGAAAATCAAGACTCCGCTGGCGAAGATACAAATGCCTGAAACGATGTACCGTTTGATGTTCCTGATGGTCTGAGAAACAGTGACTTTGATGGGGATGGGAGTATTCCTGAACAACGTCCTGGTCAGATAAGGAGTTTTGTTATTGGCAGGGGGCAGAGCTTTCATGGCTTCTACCGGCTTGATTCTGGAAATGCCAAGACATGTGAAATAAGCTGTCAGTTCACTGATGATGAGTAGTGCCAGGAATGCAACCAGCACTACGATCCAGTTGATATTGAAACCTAACGGATATAATCGTATGGCATCGCCATAGGCTCTGTTGGCAATCAGAATGATCGCAGCACCCAATCCTATACCGATCAGCCATGATAATGTGGATGTCGCCAGTGTCATCAGCATGAAGACGGCGGTGATGCTGCTCTTCTTTTCTCCTAGTGCCCGCATGATGCCGATGTCTTTACGGCACTGTCTGATGATCTGAGACAGGAACAAAGCAGTAACCACCAGTACGATAATGAAGAAGATGGCAGGGGCTCCTAAAGAGATGTAATTGATGGCTCTGAGAGTGTTGTCATATTGTTTTATCACGGCGGAGGTATCGTATTCTGATGCATAAGCGATGTAACTGAAAAAATCGATACCGCCGGCTTGGCTCTTGTTCTCTTCATACATTTCCCGGACTTCAGCAAGAGTCTTAGCTTTTCCGTCCAGGAATTTGACGAGGACCTCTGTAAAGACCGGTTCTGAATAGTATTTATCGATCTCAGTTCTGGGCAGATAGATATAAGCAAAGTCTCGTGCCGAAGAGAGAGAATATGAGTCCTGAGAGACCACGCTCGTTTCCGGGGCACAGACAAAGGCGTTTATCACATAATCGATTTTTTTATTCTGAGGCATCCTGATTGTGATCTTGTCACCGACCTTAAAGCCGTTTGCTTTTGCGAAATGGTATTCCATTCGGAGTCCGTCAGTTGAGGAATAGCCGTCATAGAGGTACTGTTTTATGAAATAATCGCTTTCGTATGAATAGACTCTGCCGTTAAATACTTTTCCGTCAGCATCGTCGAAAGTTGTGTTGATGGTCTGTCGGAAGATTATCTGGTCGATGTCCATCTGTTCTTTGTAATCCCCTGGCAGGAACATCAGCCATGAAATAGGGACATCTTGGTTTATCCCGACCGTAATATCGGGATATAAATACTCCTCAAGGAAAGAATCGACACCATTCTCCATGTTGATGTAGGCATTGCGGAGCCCGATGAGGATACCTGTGCCGAAAGCACCGACCAGGACTACGCTCAAAAGCATCAGCCAGAATCGCTTTAAATAGGGGAGGAGCATCCTTGCTGCAAGTCTCATGACTGATCTACCACTCTATTGATTCTGCATCTGCAGGATTGTCGTTCTGTGTGATCTTGATGATCTTGCCGTCACGCATGGTGACTACACGGTCAGCTATAGCAGCGATCGGTGAGGAATGAGTGACGATCACCATCGTCTGACCTTCTTTCCTGACCAAGTCCTGCAACAGATTAAGGATCTTGCGTCCGGTCTTATCATCGAGAGCACCGGTCGGTTCGTCACAGAGGATTAACTTAGTATCTTTCACAAGAGCTCTCGCAATCGAGACTCTCTGTTGTTCGCCACCGGACATCTGGGATGGATAATTGTTCATCTTTTCCCCGCCGAGACCGACCATCTCAAGTGTCTTTTCGGCTTTGTGTTCAATGTCTTTTCCTGGTATCGACATTCTGACATTCTCGACTGCTGTAAGATCGGGAAGAAGATTGTAGAACTGGAAAATGAATCCTACTTTTTCTTTTCTGAAATTAGTGAGTTCTTTGTCTTTGAATTTGGTTATGTCAGTGCCGTCAAAGAGGATCTGTCCGGAATCAGGGCTGTCCATGCCGGCAATGACGTTCAGGAGAGTGGATTTGCCGCATCCCGAATTGCCGACTAATACCAACAACTCACCGTCATATATATCGAGTGATACATCATCCAGCGCTCTGACTTCCGAATCGCCTTTTCCGTAATATTTCTTAAGATTTTTGAGTTCTAATATCTTTTCAGCCATGGCAGTCTCCCTAATTCTGTTTCTTCAGTTTATAAAGTAATCGGGCAGTCTCTCTGTAGAGTGCATGATCGACGATCTTATTCATTTTATCAAGACACATCTCACGCAGTTGTCTTTCGTCCAGTTTACCATTTGCATTCAATGGGAATTTGGGCAGATATATGATATGTGTCGGGATCTTGATCGATGGTAATACCGAGTGAAGATCGTTGAGATAGGTCGATTCGTTAAAGACCAGTGGTTTCCTCTTCATCTCCACGACGGCTATGATGTATTCTCCGTCGGTCAGGGACGGGAATCCCAGTACTCGAACACGGGTGAATTCTTTGTATTTCTCGAAGGCCTTCTCAATCTCTGAAGGGGAGATGTTTTCACCTTTGCGTATTATGATATCCTTAAGTCTTCCTGTCAGATTAAGATAACCATCGGCATCCAGATAACCTAGATCGCCTGTGCGCAGGTAACCGTTGTCATCGAAAGGCTGTTTCTCTTTGGGCAGTTTATAATATCCATTGCAGAGCACATAGCCTTTGATAAGGATCTCGCCGGGCTGTTTTTCTTCGGTGATCACTTCTTTGGTGTTCGGATCCTGTATGATTATCTCAAGATCGTCCATGGGTAGTCCGACGGTCTTCTTCTTTTTGACCGGAGAATCCGGGTATACGAGTGAAATAAGTGGGGAACACTCGGTCTGTCCGTATCCGTTGAGGAACATGGCATTCACGTATTTCTTTTCCAGGAACTTGAGCTGTTTATCGGATGTAAATCCGCCGCCCACTATACAGTGCCTGACGAATTTGCCTTTGTGGATCCAGAAACCGGGAGCTCTTGCCAGTCTGTCGAATATCACGGAGACTGAGGCATAGTCGCCGCAGCGCGCTTTTAGGAATTCCATATACATGTCCCATGCACTGGACATCTCATTGATATATACCAGTCTCTTATATGACAGGAATGCCATTACTACCAATAGTCCGAAACAGTGGAACATGGGCAGCAAACACATGAATGACGGAGACGCGATGTCATCAAGTTTGTAAAAGTTGTGATAGATGATGTTCATGAGACCGTACTGGGAGAGCAACACAGCTTTGGGGGCGGCAGTGGTGCCGGTAGTGAAGATGATATGTGATGTCCTCTTGCTTTCCTTTTCCCGGTCTTCGATGACTTTCAGCTGAACAGGCGTGTAATCCTTGAGTATCTTCTTGAAGATGATGTCTTTTTCACGTATCGAGAGAACCCTGTTTTCGTCGATGCCGCATTCATTTATCAATTTACTCAGATCGTCAGGATCCTTTGCTGATGCTACATATTTTCCATGAATCAGGAATGTGCAATCAGAATTCTTGATGGCATTGACGAGATCATTGTGACGCAGGATGTAGTTATTCAGGACCGCTACTGCTCCGACTCTGATGATGGCTAAGAAAGCGATGAACCAGTTATAAGAGTTCATTGAAAGGAGTGCTATGTGGTCGCCTTCGTTGACTCCCATTTCCAGAAGCTTGTTGGCTAGGTAATTGACGGAAAGGGATATCTCTTCGAATGTATATTTCCGACCCTTGAAGGAGATTGCTTCTTTTTTAGCCTCTTCACCTTCGAGCTCATACATATCGCTGAATAAATAATTATCTATATCAGTTTTCATATGCTGGTCCCATCTTTTTGTTTTTGGATGATTTGATATTCTTCATTGCGAACTCAACGATCAGACTGATCACAACGAATACTGCGATCGTCAGAAGCACGAGTACCAATGGGTAGAATTGTCCCAGTCCGGAAAGATCGCGGCCAAAGATCAGGGTGACAACGAAAGAAAGGATTGTCGTGTGAGCCAAGTATACCAAAGACAATCTTTTTCCGATGTAGCCGAAAGCTATACGCAGTAGCTTGATATTGCTGAGCAATCGCATCAGCGTGTGGATCACATATGTCCCAAGTATCGATGCGATGAAGACGATAAATACATCGAAGCCCTTTATGACTGCATTGAATTGTCCGCCGGGCATGGCTCCTACCAGATCAGCGCCGAATTGTACGTGGCAGAAGTAGCAAGAGAAGAAGATTGCGGCCTCGAATACTATCGTTGTTATGATGATCGACCAAAGAGCCTTGGGGGAGTCTGCGGGTCTATCCAGGAAGTTCTTTGTTTTAAGGTAAGCGCCTGCCAGCATGATCGCCAGTATCACAGGATAAGCCTGGACCATATGCGGCAATGATACACCTACAAATTGGACGATCATGAATGAGATCAGAAGACATATTGCGGTGACACCGAGGAATCTGGAAGTCTTTTCGATGGTCCAGTCGACTATAAGGTAGAACACTGCCGAGATGATAAAAAGAACATACAGGAACCATAAAATACCTACCGCTAAGATCACATCGATGCATCCTGATGCAATGCTTATGCCCAAAAGATCGAAACCGCCTTCCGAGAGCAGGAAATATAGGTCACCATACAGGACGGCCTGTAGCGTCGCATTGCCGGTAATCATCTGAAGTCCGCCCACAAGCAATGTGGCTACCACGAACACTATTGGGATCGGTAGCAGTAACTGTTTTGCTCTGTGAGAGATTTTTTCCTTATAAGTTCTGCCTTTTGGGGAATAGTTATATCCGCTGTAAAAGAAGAATACGGACATGAGACAGGGGAAGACGCAATAGAGAATATTGAATGTCGTCAGTGCATTGGAATCGCCAAACATGGTAGCATGGAAATATATGACAAAGAGAATAAGCAATCCTTTGACCATATCCTGTACAATGGAGCGTTCTTTTATCGTAGTATTCACGCGACTAGTTCTTTTAACGTCAAATTTGGACAAAACCGCAATTTTATCTTTTTTTAATTATAAAACAACAGTGTCAACATAATCCATACTGATACAGTTGAAATTAAGCGTGAAACGTTATTTCTTTAGACTGTTACAAATCCCGATGACGATGTCTCTGATTTCATAGGGATTTTCTGACTCAAAGAGGAACTATGGTTTTGCACAGGGATACGGTGTTTCTTCGCTCAATCCGAGATCATCTGATGATGCAGTCTTTTTGATCAGGAATCTGTTGTCATAGATTCTGAAAAAGAAACAAACAACATTGTTAAGGAGATATTTACCCGTCATCTTTTTATAGGTGATGCCATTGAGTCCTCTCAGATCCATCAATTTTTACCATTCATTTTG
>JAEEGI010008441.1_pt1 | contig 22759 bp, 20 predicted proteins | sample 8958751 | NCBI WGS metagenome assembly JAEEGI01 (sample SAMN16246545, study PRJNA631951) | gut metagenome | biome: gut microbiome; feature: rumen; material: KS-attached | host: Bos | place: Iran: Karaj | collected 2018-10 | reverse complement strand
TGAGGCCACCTATTGACATCATGATACCTAGAGCAATCAGCACAATGCTCAAGGTCTTATTTCTTTTTTCGTTTTCCATAATCAGTGATGTTATTTACCGATTGTTTTCATCCTTTAGACGCATCCAGGGCTCCAAAAACTACACGCCGAACGTTTTTTTTAGATCTCAACGTGGGGAGCGGCAGTTTTGCGCCGCTCCGGGAGGGGCTGGCAAGTTAGGGTTAATATGCTTGTCGGGTCAGTCATCCTGTGGCGGCCTCACTTGGTGGCATGCGTCAGGATGATGCTGGTGAAGAGGGAGACGATGGCGACGATGACCATCGTGGCTGTGGCTACAAATGCTTTCGGTTCCATAATCGTTTATTCTTTAAAAACTACGAATTACACGAGTGTCGCTAATGCTTGTCGTATAGTAGATTTATTAGTTTAATTCGTGTAATTCGTAGTTTGATTAATTACTTGTTGAGATAGTTCTGATAGAGTCCCTGGAGCTCGGCGGGGGTGATGCCCACGGCCTTGAGCTGGCCCAGGAAGTAGTCCATATCGCCCTGCATGAGCAGGTTGCGGCGTGAGGCGACAATCTTCTCTTGTGCGTCGGGGCTTACGAAGTAGCCCAGTCCGCGCTTGGTGTAGATGACCCCGTTCTGCTGCAGGTGGTCGTAGGTGCGCGCCACGGTGTTGGCGTTGACCTCGATCTCGGCGGCGAGTTCGCGCACGCTCGGCACTTTGCCTTCGGGAGTCAGGGCTCCTGAGAGGATCTGGTCCCCGATGCGGTCTGCAATCTGCAGATAAATCGCTTTATTATCCTTGAAATTCATAATACTTTCCTTTCCTATATATTATTTCCACCACTTGAGTGAAATGACATCTTTACGCTTAAACAGGTACCATGATAGGCCCCAGTAGAGGATGAGCTGGAAGGCTGCGAAGATGGTCATCGCAATCATGATTTGCTCCAGATGATTGATAATCCACCAACCAACAGACTCCATGTTGAGATTGATGGCAACGATCATGAAGGTGATGCCGAGAATGGTTTCAAGGCCGTAAACGGCAGCAAACGTCTTGAGCAGTGAGAGGCGGGGCCACACAATGCTGCCCAGCAGGAACAGGCCAGGACCAGCCAGCAGTCCGATCAACAGGTTGATGGTCATCCATCTGGTGGGATTTCCCTGAATTTCAGCTGCGCTTCCAAAGCCGAAGCCGTCGACAGCGTCGGGAATGAGATTCAGGAAGTTAATGGGACCGGGGACGAAGAAGTATTCATCCTGGAAGAACCACAACACAGCAATGCGGGTGAGGTCGGCCAGCTGGGCACAGATGAAGAAGGCCACGATGTAACCGATCACATAGACCAGGGCATTGACCAGGAATTTCTCGAGCATGGACGAGGGCGAGGTGAACATGTCGATGCGTCCCGTCTTGCGGGTCAGTTTCCTGAAAGCCAGCGAAGCGACAATCATGGTAGCGAAGCCGAGGAACATATATACAAACTTCTGAGGCAGATAATACGTTAATGCATCATTGACATCTTGGGTAGTTGATGTGCCGATGTTGCCCAGGATCATCACCATCGTGAGCAGGCCATAGGTGCCCAGCAGGGTGAACAGTATCGCGCGCTTGTTTTCTACCAGTTCCTTGCGCAGTGTGGCCGTGAAACGGCTCCAGTCGAAAGCTTGATTGACGGTATTCATAGTGGTGTTCATTTTTGGGTGGTGAATAATTGGTTGATAGCCTCGGGGTTCTGCAGGGTGGCGTTGAAGAGCATCTCCAGGTCAACCTTGGTCTCCTCGCCGTCGCGGGCGGGAACAGCCACGAGCGAACCCATGGCACTCTGCTGCACGAAGATGGGCTGGTCGCCCTCGAGCATGGGACGGAAGGCCAGGCGGCTCATCACGTCGGCAAAACCGGTGTTGAGCAGCACGCGGCTCTGGTCGATGATGGTCACGTGGTCGAGGATGTCGCTGATGTCACGCACCTGGTGGGTAGAGATGAGCATCATCTTGTCGTCGCTCATGCTGGTGGTGACGAGTTTGCGGAACTGGCTCTTGCTGGGGATGTCCAGGCCGTTGGTGGGCTCGTCCATGATCAGGGCGCGGGTGTTGGTGGCAAAGGCGAAGGCCATGAACACTTTCTTCTTCTGTCCCATCGACAGGCTGTTGAGTTTCACATCCATCATCCCGCCCATCTCAAAGATGTCCAGGTAGCGCTGCATGTCCTCCATGCTGAAGCGGGGGTAGAATGTAGCATTGATGTCCACATACTTCTGCAAGGTGAGATTGGGCAACTCAAACTCCTCGGGGACGAGGAAGATGTCGCTCATCGTCTTGGGAAGACGGTTGCGCACGTTCTCACCGTCGAACAGCACCTCGCCGGCTTGCGGAGTGAGCAGACCCGTCATCAGATAGATGAGCGTGGACTTGCCCGCACCGTTCTTGCCCAGCAGGCCATACACGTTACCGGCATTCAGTTCAAGCGAGAAATCCTGGAACAGATTTCCGGTGCGCTTGTTGTAGCCAAAGCTTAATTGATTGATTGTAAACATAATAGATAGATATTTAATGTGGTTAATACTTACTTATCTAGTGTACTACTTAACTAGTACACTGCAAAGGTATAACAAGAATATCCTACCTTCCAAATATTTTAACACTTTTTAAGAATTTTCTCAAGAAACACTGGTTTTTCTAGGGAGTAGGGAGAAAAGGAAAGCGCCACCTGGATAACGTTCCAGATGGCGCCAACAATCGTGTTTAGTGTGTTATGATTCAATCATTTCCCAGGAGCATATCGATGAGCTGGGTCACGTCGGCGATATTAACATCGCCATCACCGTCAACATCGGCTGCTGTCAGGTTGACATTGCTGGCATTGCTGCTCAGCAGGTAGTCGATGAGCACGGTCACGTCGGCAATGTTCACGCTGCCGTCCATGTTCACGTCGCCAGGCTGCATTTCGCTGCCTCCAGCCTCGTTGCTGAAGTACATGTCCTGCACCTCGGCCAGGGCGATGGTTGTCGTGCCCTCGGCATTGGTGACGGTCACGTTAGTGTTATCGTAGGTGATCTTGAGGCCTTCTACCGAGCAGGTCACGGTCGAGCCGTTGGTCTTGGTGAACTTCAGGTAGCTATAGGTCTCGGCGCTGGCGCAGATGGCCACCAGTGCGATCAGCATCGTTATAATCGTCTTTTTCATATTTCTAAGTCTTTTAAATAATGATGTCATTGTTTATAACTACTTGAGATTACATCTGAGTGAGCGAGACAGTGCTGCCACCGGTTGCATTGGTGCTGCCCTTGCCGCTCCACAGTGAGTTGCCGCTGAAGGTGACACCCGACTTGAGCGAGGTGGTGCCAGGTGTCGTGACAACGAATGAGGTGCTCTGACCGCCAGGACCGCCAGGACCAGCAGCAATCCAACCAGGACCGCCACCGCCACCATTGATGGTCGGTGCAGTTACGGCAAACGCTACATTGCTGCCGTTATAGAGTGCGTAGCGGGTGCCTGCGGTATAGGTGGAAACTTTATAGCACGTCTGAGCCATGCTAGCGCCGCTCTCCAGGGCACCCATGCTGCGGCCGTAGGCCATCAGGGTGACACCGCGCTGGATATAGAGCTTCTTTTGACTCTCGGTGTTGGCGTCAGCGCCCTCTTCACTACCTGCGCAGAAGATGAAACCGCCACTCAGGTACATATTGCCGTTGGAGTCAATGGCATCGTTGTTAGTGGCTACAGCATAGACGTATCCGCCCTTGATGTACAGGTCTCCACCAGCATTCATGGCGTCGTCATAGGTCGTAGCCTCGATATATCCATCGTTGACGGTAATTTGTGACTTGGACTCGATGCCCTCGGCGCCCTCACCGCCAGTACATGAAATGGTGAATGTGCCGCCGTTGATGGTGATATTGCCCTCGGCGCGGATGCCCTTAGGTGATGAGCTGGTGTCGCCACTGCTTTCACCGCCGCCCCATGGGTTCCAACCGCCGCCACCGCCGCCGCTGGAGCCGAACCTGCTGCCCGTGGTGGTCACCTTGATGTTACCGTCGTTGATGGTGAGCGTGCCATTGAAGTTCATGCCCTTGCCGCCTTGACCGGTAGCCTTGAGGTCGAATGTGCAGCCGTCGATAACGCAGTTGGCTTTACCCTTGATGCAGGCCGAGCCGCTGACCGTGTTGTCGTTATAGGTCTCGCCGCCGCCGCTCACGGTGCCACTGATGGTACCGCCCGTGATGTGCAGGTCGCCGGTGGGCTTGATGGCCTTGCTGGCAGGACCGGTGACGGTGAAGTTGATGGTACCGCCGGTGATGTCCATGTTGCCGTCGCTCTTGATGCCGTGGTCATAGGTGTTGAGTGTCAACGTGCCGTCACTGATGAGGACGGTGCCCTCGCTGTGGATGCCTTCGGCCTCGTCCTTGGTCGTGGTGCACTTGAAGTTGGCACCGTTCAGGATAAAGGCGTAGTCGGCCTTGGCACACTTGACGTTGGAGGTATCCACCGTGCTATAGGCCCAAGGCTGTCCCGAGCAGTTGATATCGATGGTACCGGCGGTGGCGGTGAGGGTGCTGTCGCACTTCATGCCGCGCGCGCCGTTGCCCGTCATGGTGATGTTGACGATGGCCTCGGTGCCGTTGATGGTGAGGTTGCGGTCGGTGCTGATACCGATGGCTTCCTTAATCTTGCTGTCGGTGCTGTCCCAAGCGGGAATGCCGCTGTGCTTCAGTGTCAGGGTGCCGCCCTCGATGTTGACGTTACCCTCGGCCTTGATGCACTTGGTGGCTGCTGCGCTGCCGTTGATGGTGAGCGTGCCGCCCTTGATCAGGACGTGTCCGTCGAGTTCGGGGTCGGCCGTGTCTTCGGCATCAACCTGCAGGCCGTCGTCACCGCAGCTCTGGATATTGATGGTACCGCCGTTCATCTGGAAGTACTGACTCACATTGATGGCGTCGGCCACGGCACTCGTGATGGTGATGGTGCCCACGGTCTTCTTCACCTCCATGTACTCGTTGCAGGCCAGGGCATGTTTCTTGTTGCCCGTGATGGTGAGCGAACCGCCCTTGGCAAACTCGGCATGGCCCTTCACCAGGAAGGCTGCCTTCTTGGTGTTGTTGGCACCGTCGGCCAGGGTATTGGTCGTGCCGTCAGCCAGCTGCACGGCGATGCGCTTGCTGTTCTGGATGTTGATGGCGGCGCTGTCGGGGTTGGTCAGGTTCACGCCATTGAGCACGAGTGTCATCTTGTAGTAGCCCGCATGGTAGAAGCAGCCGGTGCTGCTGGTGCCCTGCAGGGTGTAGGTGTACTCGGTAGCCACGTCGGCATCCTGCATCACGGCAACGCGCGGTCCCGTCACCTGGGCGGTGATGTGGTTGGCGATGTTGCCTGCGACATAGACGTCGGCGATGTAGTTGTTGTACTTGACGAGGACATTATCGTCGGCGAACGTCTCGTTCGCAACGGTCACGCTGTCCACGTCGGCTAGTGTAAAGCCCTTTTCAAGAACCGTGAGCAGATTGGCCGACGAATACGGCATCGTGCCCACCGCGTCGGTGTTGTAGGCCCAATGCACATGACCCGTGTGAATCCACATCGTCTGTTGTGCATAGCCTAAAACACCCGCCATAGCAATCAGTGTTGCCAGAATGAATCGTTTTCTCATAAATACTGTAGTTTTAGGTGTATTTTAGTTGTAATATAACATGATTGTGCAATGCAAAACTATGTAATTCGATGTTCTGGCGCAATTCTTTTCAATCAACCCCGCGTTTTCTTCGGCCAAAATGAGAAAAAGTGCAAGAAAAACGGCCGTTGAGGCACGAAATGGCCCGTGTCGAGCAGGCTGGCTGGCGGGATTGTGATTACCGGATTTGCTGAATTGTCGCGACACACTATCGCTTCGATGCCTTTTTATTGGATACTTTGGACTTTTTTGTTTACTTTTGCCGATAATATGTTCTTGTTTTCAAAGAATAGATAATGAATACTAACCTTTAATAAGAATGTAGCAATGAGAAAAACCGTACAACTTTTGGCCATCTTGGTCATGGCTGTGTGCTACAGCACATCAGCGTTTGCTGCAGTTGACCCTTATGAGGCAATGCAGATTACTCCTGCCGAGGGTGACGTAACGAGTTTGCAGCACTTTACCATCACCTTTGCCGACCTGCCCGTCGTGGTTCGCCCTAATTGCATCCCCACGCTGGAGAAGGGTGGCGGCGGCACCGTCGAGGGCACCATGCGTGCCGATGCCGATGGCAAGACTGTGATTATTGACTTTGATGAGTGCTTTACCACCCCCGGTCACTATTTCCTGAACATCCCCGAGGCATCCCTCGTCGTGAACGGCCAGACGCTGCTGCCGTTGACACTCAGATTCATCATTCCCGTCACCCCCGAGTCGTTCTATGAGCAAATCACCATCGACCCCGCCGAGGGCGTAGTGGAGAGCCTGCAGAACTTCACTGTCTCGTTGCCGCTCATGGTGGGCGAGATCGAGTACGGCATGGAGGCCAAGTTGACCAACACCACGACGGGTGAGTCCTGGAGCACCGACATGTATGACGTGCGTTACAACGTGCTGATGTACTTCCCCGAAGAGGTGACCGCCCCCGGTGACTATGTGCTGACCATTCCCACAGGTGCCATTATCATCTACACCCTGGGCGAAGACGTTCATGAACTCAACTTCCACTACACCATTCCCGGCGGCACGGCTCCCATTCCGGGCGACGTTGACGGCGATGGCAGTGTGAACATTGCCGATGTCACCGCCCTGATTGACATCCTGCTCACCGCCATTGACGCCTCTGCCGATGTTGACGGCGATGGCGCCGTGAATATTGGCGATGTGACAACCCTCATCGATATGCTGTTAAACGGTAATTGATCACTGTCTGATATGCACTAGACAGAGCAGCAGAATGCTGTTTCTAAATAAGATGGGCCCAAAAGTCGAACGAGAACACTTTTGGGCCCATTTTGTTGCCCGAGGCGTTTATAAATGGCGTTTGTTTTTACGGATTGAAGACAAATTAAAGGAATTTTGTAGTTTTTTTACTTTATTTTGGGGTATTTTATAAAAGAATCGAGTAATTTTGCCAAAAATTGATAAATAGTAAATTATAATATTGTTAACGATACTTTGTGAGCGTATATCGCAGGAAGTTTTATTGCTGAAACGTTTTCAAGTTCAAAAAACCATTAAACAATGAGACAAACTTTGCAACTGTTATTCATGTTGGCGGCTGTCCTATACGGCACTTCGGCCTATGCGGTTGTTGACCCCTACGAGGTGATGCAAATCACTCCTGCCGAGGGCGTTGTGACCAGCCTGCAACATTTCACCATTACCTTTGCCGACCTGCCTGTGGTAGTGAACGAGAGTGCTGTCCCCACCTTGCAGAAGGGCGGTGGCGCAACCGTTGAGGGACACATGCGCCTTGATGCCGACGGCACCACCGTGCTGGTGGATTTTGACGAAAGCTATACCGCATCAGGTCAGTATTTCCTCAATCTGCCCGAGGGTTCCCTCACCGTCAACGGCCAGCGGCTGTTGCCCCTGACACTCAGGTTCAACATCGACGGCAGTGTGGACTCCTTCTATGAGCAAATCACCATCGATCCCGCCGAGGGCGAAGTGGAGAGCCTGCAGTATTTCACCATCTCGTTGCCACAGTATGTAACCGAGATTGAATATGGCAGCCGTGCCACATTGACCAATAAAACGACAGGGAAGAGCTATATAGCCGAAATCTATGATGTGGGCTTCAAGGTTCTGGTGAACTTCTCCAGGGAAGTTACCGAGGCCGGCGAGTACACGCTCACCATCCCCGATGGCGCGATTGTCGTCAATTTCCTGGGCGGGGGCACACGCGAATTGAATTTCAATTATACCATTGTGGGCGTTGAGCCTACGTTCTATGATGAAATTACCATCAATCCTGCCGAGGGCAGGGTGCAGAGCCTGCAGAATTTCACCATCACCTTCCCGCAATATGTTACAGAGATTGCGCCAGGCAGCATGGCCACGCTGACCAATACGGTGACAGGTGTGACCCGTCAGGCCGAAATGGTCGATGTGGGTTATGACGTAATCGTGAACTTTGCCGATGAAATCACCGAGAACGGCAGGTACCGACTGACCATCCCCGCCGGTGCGATTGTCGTCGAGGCGCTGGGCGAGGAGGTGCATGAACTCAATTTCGATTACACGATTGCCGTTGGCGATATGCCCGACTACACCATCAATCCCCCCGAGGGCGAGGTTCACTTGTTGCAGTACTTTACTATTGCCTATGGCGAGCAGGTGATCGTTGACGAGGATATCCATCCCGTGCTGGCCAATACCGAGACCGGCGACTCCTTCCAGTGCAATGCGCTGGTCATTGGAGCCAATGCCGTGGTATATTTGAACTCCCCCACAAGCGTTCCGGGAAATTATCTGCTGGTCATTCCTCCCAACTGCATCACGATTGAGTCCACGGGACAAAGCAATCCCGAGATGTTCTTCCACTACACCCTTGTCGAGAAGGACACCTATGTGCCCCCCGTTATCGAGAAGCAGCCCGAAGGCGAACTGCGCCTGTACCATCGCACTGGCGGCGTTGTCAGGGAGGTAGAGAAGGAATCGTTTGAAGAGGGCGAGAATCCCTATGAACTCATCACCGAGCAGCAGGAAGGCGTCATCAATATCGTGTATGGCGAGGACAATAAGGTCTACATGCAGCGCCCCGTTTCCTGGTCCTATTATGACGGCTGGGTCGAAGGCACCCTGAGCGATGACGGCAAGACGATTACCGTGCCGATGGGTCAGTATGTGGCCTACACCAAGTCTCTTGAAATGGCCGTTCAGGTAGGCGTTTTCGCCTATGACGAGGCCGAAGACACCTACGTCTATGACGCGGCAGTCGGTGAGTTGACCTATACCATCAACGAGGACGGTACCATTACACAGAACGGTACCGACCAGTACCTCATCCTGGGCACGATGAATCGCGCCTTCGGCGAGAACTTCCAGTACCTCGATTTCGAGTGGCTGCAGGCGGGTGATTATGCTACGGTTTACCGTCCCGTTACCGAGCAGCCCATTGCTCCCCCCGAGGATTTGGAGACCGAAGAGTACTATCTGTCCACCGCCAACTTCGACGGCATCGAGTGGGAACCCTATTTAGCAGTTGTCGCTATTGGTGTTGACGGCGATGACGTGTGGTTGCAGGGTCTTTCGGGCGATCTGCCCAAGGGCTGGATCAAGGGTACCGACAATCACGACGGCACCATCACCTTCCCCGAGGGCCAGTTGCTGGGCTCCAACGAGGCGCTCCTCTATTTCAAGAACGCCAAGTATGATCCCGTCACGGGCAACTTGACCCAACGTGACCTGGTGCTGACCAGCGTGGGCGAAGATACCTACAACACCTATGACTACGTGTTCATCACGGCCGACAGAAACAGCTTCTACTATATCAACTTCTATCAGGGTCTGACCATCTCCAAGCACCTTGATGTTGCCATCGAGCCACCTGCCGAGCTTGAGACCGAGGAATACTACTTCAACTACAAGACCATCTATGAGACCAACGGCACCATGGTCGAGGTACAGGCTATCGTCGACCTGGGCGTCTATGGCGACGAGGTTTACATCAAGGGCCTGTGGGAATTCCTGCCCGACGCTTGGACCCGGGGTAAGTTTGTTGACGGCAAGTTTGTCTTGGATCTTCCCCAGTTCGTGGGCAACTACAAGGAAGAGTATTTGGGCACCTATCCCATCTATGTCGTTGGCTTTGACGATCACACCGGACTTGTCGAGCCGCAGGTGACCATGGACTATAACACGACCACCCACGTGTTCTCCAATCCCTCAAAGCCGTTCGGTATCGGCATCAACAAGACGGGCTACCTGAACCTTCAGGACTTCTATGAGGCTTCTCTGGTTCCCGTGTATGCTCCCGGCAGCGTCACTTCGATCACTGCCGACGGCACCGGTGCTGTCGAGTACTATGACCTGCAGGGCCGCATCATCACCGATCCCGCCTCGGCCACCGGCATCATCATTGTCAAGAATGCCGACGGCAGCGTGAAGAAGGTGTTGAGAAAATAACACGATAGCAGTGCATATGAATTTTAAAAACGCCCTGGCAAGTCCGCCAGGGCGTTTTTTACCGAATGGCCCCAAGGATAATTCAATCATTGGGGTTGATGCTAAAAAATGGCTGGATGAGTGTAAATTCAAAAAAATGTGTTATATTTGCCATCGAAAGTTAAGCATTGCATTATTTAAAACTTATTAGACGATGAAATATTACATTGCAGAAAACGGGCAACCCGCCGGACCGTTCGAGCCTAGCGAACTGCTTGCCCACGGATTGACAGTGAATTCATTGGTGTGGGGCGAGGGAATGCCCAATTGGACCTCGGCCAGCCAGATTCCTGAACTGATGGCCATCTTGTCGGGACAACCGCCCATCAACGTGGGAACCCCCATGGGCACCGACATCCAGTTGCCGCCAGTGCCCCCTATGGGCGATGTGCAGCCCACGTCTCCGTTGCCTCAGGTACCGCCCTTCGGCGGCCAGCAAACGCAGCCTCAGACGACGACTCCGTATGGCACACCCAACCAGCCCTATGCTCCTCCCCAATATGGTCCCAGCACCAACCAGCCCCAGCAGGCGATGCCCAAGACATGGCTCACGGAGTCGATTCTGGCCACGGCGGCATCCTTGTTGTGCTGTTTCAATATTGTGGGCATTGTCACCGGCGTACTGGCCATCTTCAAGGCCAATGGCGTTAAGTCCAAGTTCATGAAAGGCGACACGGCAGGGGCCAACCGGGATTCGGCATCGGCCAAGAAGTGGATGCTGATCACGATTGCCGTGGGCGTGGTATGGACGCTGATTCAGGCCTTCCGCATGATCAACGACCCCACGATTCTCCAGCAGATTCAGGAGGGTACCGTCGGGTCGCTATACGGCATGTAGGTCACAAGACCTGGAATTATTTCACAGTATCTGATTGATATCAGTGGCCAAAGGTGCGCGCGAAATGTGCCATCTTGATGGCTGCCTCGGCCGCCTCGGTCCCCTTGTTGCACAAGGCTCCACCGGCGCGGTCGAGTGCTTGTTGCAGGTCGTCGGTAGTGAGTACGCAGAAGATGATGGGCACCTGTTGCGTGGCATTCAGGTAGGCGCAACCCTGTGTGGCGCTGTCGCACACGTAGTCGAAGTGTGGCGTGCCGCCACGAATCACGCAGCCAATCATGATGACGGCATCATAGCGTCCGCTGCGGGCCATCTGGGCAGCCCCGAAGGTCAGTTCCACCGTGCCCGGCACACGGGCGACAGTGATGTTCTCGCTGGGATATCCTTGTTGGGCAAACAGGTCGAGTGCGCCCTGGAGCAAGGCACCCGTAATCTGGTCATTCCATTCGGCACAAACGATACCCACTGTGAGACCGTCGACGTGGGGGAGAGTATGGAGGGCGCTGGCGCCCTCTTGTCTTTTTAGTTCCGTTGACATGAGATGTGATAAAAGGGGAGAGGTAGAATACAGTTTTATTTAAGTTCTTGCGGGAAGCGGGCGTTGGTGGTGATGAAGTCCACGCCCATGGCCTTGACGCGCTCAAAATCCTCGACCTTGTCCACGGTCCACACGTTGACCTTGAGACCAGCGGCGTGCATGGCCTCAACAGCCTCCTTGGTGACGATGGTGTGGACGACGTCAAGGTCCATCTTGTACTGCTTGCACCATTCCACCCATTCCATGATGGGTCCGTCCTCGTCGCCGGCCAGCACCTGAACGGTGATGTCGGGATAGTGGCGGTGGATGAATTCTACCACACCGGGCATGAACGAGATGATGACGGCCTTGTCGCTCATCCCTTTCTGGTCAATGAGGTTGATCAGGGCGGGGATGCCGTCAAACACGGGTTCGTTCTCGGCCTTGGTGTTGCTGTGGATGTTGGTGCACACCTTGACTTCGATGACGGGCACCACGTTGTATTCCTTGCAGATGTCGAGGAACTCTCCCAGGGTGCACGGCGTGCCGGCATAGGTGACGCCGTGGCGCTTGCTGGTGAGACGGGTCGAGAGCACAGCCTCGGTGGTCATATCGGCAATCTGGGTCTCAGGACCTCCCAGTCGCTTGTAGTTGGCGTCGTGGCTCACGACAAAGGTGCCGTCGGCAGTGACGCGGATATCGCATTCCAGCCCCCATGCTCCGGCGTTGGCGCCGTTGATGAATGCGGCGCGGGTATTTTCCACACCCCATTGCGAGCCGCGGTGGCCCACGATGAGTTGGGCATTCATGCCGAGTGAACCCACGATGATGAGCGCGGCGGTAAAGATACTCTTGAGCAGTGTCATAATGTTCACGTTTTTATTTTTGTTGTTGAGTAGTTCCTGTATCTCGTTGGCCTCGGCAGTGGCATCGAGGCGCTGGGCCAGGGGCAGCAGGGAACGCAACAGTTGCTCGGCTGCAGCGCGGCGGTTGATGAGGCGCATCAGGGCCTTGGCCAGGCCGATGGACAGCACCAGTTCGCGATGACCCATCTTCTCGCCCAGTTTCTTCTGGTAGCGCAGGGCCTTGGTGTAGTACTTGACGGCATTGCGGCTGTTGCCCATCTCGAGCATGATGTCGCCCTCCTTGCCCAGGGTATCGACCAGGTTGGACATGGCTGTGCGCGTCTCGTTGGCGTCGCCGCTGTCCAGTTCGCTCATGAAGAGTTCGCTGGCACTCTGGTAGTGGGCCAGAACGTTCATCTGTTTGGTCTTGGACTTGATGACTTCGGTCGAGGCTTCGACGGCCATGAGCAGCAGGGCGTTGAAGCGTGACTCGTTGCGCTTGGCAAGGCGTTCGAGCAGCTGCTGGGCCTTGGTCAGTTCCTTGGCGGCGCGGCTGTTGTCGCCCATATCGTGATGGGCGAGGGCCAGGTTATAGAGCAGTGACGCCACGATGGCGTTGAAGTCCTCGGTTTTCTTGCCCTGATGGTTGGAAAGCACGAGAAGGGCATTCTCGGCAGCACCCAGCGACAACGAGGGGTTGCCCCCGTCGATGAGCAATGCCATGCGGGCCAGCCACAGCCATGCGGCATACAGCTCGGGCAGCTCAATCATGCGCTCGTCGTCATAGATGAACTCCTCAATCACCTGCTCGGCTTCCAGGTCGCGCTTGTTGGCGATAAGGTACTCGGCATAGCATATCTGCATCTCGGTGACGATGGCCGGTTCCAGCCCCTTGCTGGACGGCATGGATTGGCTCACGGCCATCTGAGCGCGGGCAATGGTCATGTCATTCTTGAAATGCGGCAGGGCGACGGTAACGGGCAGGGGGTTCATCAAGCGGGTTATCGGTTACGGGTGGTGGCTAAACTCAAAACTTTAACTCTGCGGCATAGCGGGCAGCAAGTGCTTCGTCAATGCAGTTGTCGGGATTGGCGCAGGCCGATGCGATGGCCTGGGCGCCGGTAACGATGTCAATCCATGCGGCACGGGGCAGCTGGCGGATATTGTTTAGGGTCACCTCGTTCTTCAAGAGGCCGTAGATGACGCCCGCTGTGAATCCTGCCTGCCAGCCCAGCATGTGGCGGGTGGCCATGCCGATGGCGGGATGGGACAGCGCCTTGCCGCCCTTGTCAAAACGCGTCACCGACAGGTCGGGATGGATGTGCAGATAGTTGTTGCAGTAAAACTCGACGTGGTTGGTATAGGCCTGCTGGGCGGTCTCGCCGGGGAACACGTCGCGCAGGTCTCGCTCGTGGGCAATGACCAGGTCGCTCACCTCCAGGTTCTCGAGGATGGCGGGCATGACATGGGCAATGTGGAAATTGATGCCGTGCTGGAAACCGGGCAGATACAGGATGACGGCCCTGCGATCGATGGCATAGTTGACCAGTTCGAACAAGGCTTTGCGCTGCGGCTCGGTAATGGCGTACAGTGACCCGAAGAGCAGGATGTCGTCCTCGTCGATGCGGGGCCACACCACGTCGAAACGTTCCTCAGGGTAGACGCCGTAGTTGACCAGGGTATCCTTGCCGCCATCGTTGAAGATGATGGACATGGCAGTGGCGCCCGATGTGTAGCGGTCGATGGAAGTGACGTCGACGCGGTGGCGCGTGAGGTAGTCGATGATGATGTCGCCCACGCGGTCGGCACAGCACTCGCTCACCATGGTGACGGGCAGTCCCATGGTGCCCAGGATGGCCGCGGCATTGGCGATGCGACCGCCCACAAACGAACGGGTGGGCTGGTTGCCGCTATAGACGGTGTCGAGCACCGATTCGCCGATGGCTATGATCTTTCTCATTCGGGTTGATTAGGGATGGTCGGTTGGATCAATAATTGGTACCCTTGGCAATGCTGCCCAGATAGCCGCCGTGGTGGCGCAGGGCATAGTCCTCGCGGGTGAAGCCCGTTGCACGCATGGTGTTGACTACCAGCACGTCGCCGATGACGGTCATTACCGTAGTCGAGGTGGTGGGGGTGAGCCCGAGGGGGCAAACCTCCTGGGTGTTACCGGTCCACAGGCAGATGTCGGCCAGGTGGGCCAGCTCGCTATCCTTGTTGCCAGTGATGACCACAATCTTGAGCTGGGGATACAGGTTGTGGGCCAGCGACACGAGGGCGCAGATTTCGTTGGTGCGGCCCGAGTTGGACAGCAGCAACAGCACGTCGTGGGGTTGTACCACGCCCAAGTCGCCGTGTTGCGCCTCGCTGGGGTGCAGGAAGATGGCGGGAATTCCCGTCGAGGAGAAGGTGGTGGCGATGTTATCGGCGATTTGGCCGCACTTGCCCATGCCCGAGGTGACCAGCTTGCCTCCCTCGTGCTTCACTTGCTCGACAATGAGGTTCACAGCCTCTTCATAAGCATCAGTAATGGGTATGTTAAGGACGGCCTTGCTCTCGGCCTCCAGAATTTCTTGCATTGATTGTTTTACGTCCATAATGTGGTGTCTATAGTTTTGAACATGCAAAGGTAGTATAAAGTTTTCACTTTTCGGGGTTTCGCTTTCCTGTTTTTTGAGTCGCATCGCAAACAATGTAGAAAGAATTGCAACAGCGGCTGCATGAAAGATGAGAATTGGAAATTTCACATCATTTTTTTTGCAGAAAAATGGCGATATTTTTTTGTCGGGACAAAGTTTTTGATATGCCTTTGCAATAATCAATATTGGGTATTTTTTTAACTTAATTACTATTATATTAACCATTTAATTTTTGACGAATTTATGAAGAGAATTACGTTACTTGTCGCTGTGTTGGCCATGTTTGCCACTGCATTTGCCGATGCCATTACCGAGCAGCCCGCCGGCATCCTCAAGAACTACAACCGCGAGGGATGCTGCGTGGTCAATGACTATGAGGCCGGTTTCTATGTTGCCTATCAGGAGGGCAAGGTGAGCATCGTGTTTGCCGAGGATGGCAAAGTGTACATGAAGAATCCCTTGATGGCCATGGCCTATGACACCTGGGTTGAGGGAACATTGAGCGAGGATGGCACGACCATCACCATCCCCATGGGTCAGGTGCTCTATCACAGCCCCTACTATGATATCGACGTGATCCTGTCGTGGGGTAGCACCAGCGAGGCTACCATCAATTGGGACACCTATGAGTTGGAGGTGAATTACACGCCCGACGAGAGTGTGGAGGCTGCCGTGTTTACCATCGATGGCGAGACCATCCGTCTGGAAGGCTCGGCGGGTGCCGATGAGCTCACTGCCGAGGACCTCGGCGAGTTTGCAGCAACGGGTCTGAGCGCTATTTGGGCCGATAACCATGCATGGGTACAGACGATCGAGTGGAACACCGTTCTCACCCAGATTCCCGCTCCCAAGCCTGCCGTTCCCACCAATCCCGAGATCATCAGCTGGCGCGATAATGGCAATCAGGCCGGTTACAACCGTCTTGAGTTCAGAATCAATCCCGTTGATGTTGATGGCAACCCGTTGGATGTAGAGCAGGGTTCGCTCACCTACAGTGTATTCACCGACTATGACCAGATCTTCACCTTTGATGCCGAGAATTACTATTGGGACTTCAACGGCGAAGAGGTGACCGAGGTGCCCTATGGCCAGTACAGCTACAACTTCTCGCCCGAGAGCATTTACTTCTACCGCACCAACGCCGAGGGCTATGATCCCTTCTTCACCTGGCGCATCGGCATGCAGGTGTACTACACGGTTGACGGTGTGAAGAATGCTTCCGACATTGTTTACCTTGAGGTGTTTGACAAGCCCACCAGCGTGAATGAGCTGAATGCGGGCAAGAGTGTTGCCGGCGTGCGCTACTTCAACATGGCTGGCCAGGAAGTGGCTCAGCCCAGTGGCATGACCATCCAGGTGACCACCTATACCGACGGCACCACCAGCGCTGTCAAGGTGATGAAGTAAAGTAGTCAGTCAAACTACAAACAACTAGTCAGGCGGCCTCATCTCATGGGGCCGCCTGATTGCAATCTAGACGTTGCGTGCAAGCCACAACAGGCGTTTTCAGTTTTTGGCCTGCTCTTACCGATATGTGGATAAAATGATGTACATTTGCGGGTTACAAATCACTATGAACCTGTAATTAGGGTGAAATTGAAAGATGAATTGGCAAGAGATAAAGAAGAAATACAGGCAATTCAAGCAGTGGCAACGAGAGCCGATGAAATATGCCGACTGTGACGATGTACACTACTGCAATAACTGCGGACTGATGTTCTCGGGCAACTTCTGTCCCCGCTGTTCACAAAAGGCCGACTTGGGCCGCATCAGTTGGAAAAGCGTGCGCAACGGCATCATGGACATTTGGGGCTTGGGAACACGTTCGCTGATTTACAGTATCTGGCAGCTGCTGATGCGCCCTGGTTATTTCATCAGTGACTACATCAGCGGCAAGCGTCAGGTGAGTTTCCCACCGGTGAAGATGCTGTTTATTGTCACCGTGATTTATTCACTTATCATCTATTGGCTTTTCCCCAAAGTTTTTGGTATTCAGCTGCATGACATCGATGAGGGAAGCCGTCAGCTGCTGAGTAATTATTACAATTGGTATGAGAGCCATTTCAGTTGGGCGATGTTGGGGATGTCTGTACTTGCCATTATCCCGACGTGGGTCATGTTCCGATACGCGCCGCGCAATACCCGTCACAGTCTGCCCGAGGGCTTTTTCATTCAAGTCCTCTTCTCGGTGCTGATGGTGGTGCTGAATTTCTTCTTGATATATTTGGTGCTGGTAAATCTCATTGCCTATAATGTCGTCATAGCCCTAGTCACAATGTTCTATTACATTGTCGGTTATATGCAGCTTTTTGGTTATGGATTTTGGGGTACCCTTTGGCGTGAGGCATTCGTCTTACTGCCCATCGTCTTAATCGAGTTTGGGTTGATTTTCGCATTCTTCGGTGTTGATGCTCTTGCCCCTCTCAACAAGCAACTCTCAGCTGATGAGATGCTGCAAATGAAAATCATTGCGGTAGGTGGCATGCTGTTATTGGCTGTTGTGATTATGGCCGTGGGCTGGGCAATCAATCTCATAGCCACACGCAAGGTGAGGAGGAGTCTTTAGTTTTTAGTCCCTAGTCCTTAGTTTCTAGTTTTTAGTCGTGGCCCTCAAAGGCGACGATGGCGTCGCGCCACACCTGTGGAATCGGGCTGGGCTGGTTGGTCTCGGGAGCCATATTGACCATCACGGTGGCACAGGTGGCTTTCACCTCGCGGGTGTCGCTGTTGACCACGTGCTGCAGCAGCGTCAGACTCTTGTTGCCCAAGCGCATGCACTGGGTGAGCACCTCGACGGGTTCGTTGAACAGCGTGGGTTTGAGGAAACTGCAGTTCACGTTGGCAATGATGACCGTGGGACGGCGCCAGTCGATGTCGGCCTGCACATTCAATCCTTTGAAATAATGCGTCTTGCCCAGGTCAAAGAACTGGAAATAGACCGAGTTGTTGACGTGTCCCAGCGCGTCCACGTCGTTGAAACGCAGCTGCATGGGTGTTGAACACTTGAAGGGGTATGGAGATTCGATAGCGTGATTCATTGTTATTATTTGAAGATGATTTCGTGTATGATTTCGCGGCCCAGGGCCTCGTTGATGCGCTGAATGATGCTGGCGCGGATGAGCATCAGCTCATTGGCCAGTGATGCCGATGACAGGCGAACGGTCATCACACCGTCCCGAACGCTGCGCGAGATGGTGTAGCGGTTGATGCCGTCGCCCACGATTTGGGGCCACAAGGCACTGGCACGGTGCTCGTCGAGGGCGACGTCCAGATGCTCCTTTTGCAGCAGGTCATTGATGATTTGACCGACGTTTTTGGCCTCGGTGCGTTTCATGACTGTTCACCTCCTTTCACCGTTGTGACATTGCCGTTCTCGACCTGCATCAGGCAGTGGCCGCCGCCATGACGGGCGACGATTTCGTCGAGGTGGGCACGGTTGGTGTCGGTAATGAAAATCTGGCCGAAGCGGTCGCTGGACACGACATCGACGATGCGCTCAACACGGCTGGCATCGAGACGGTCAAAGATGTCGTCGAGCAACAGGATAGGCACGGTGGCATTGTTGGCCTTGAGGAAGTCGAACTGGGCGAACCTCAGGGCGATGGTGTAGGTCTTGCACTGGCCCTGGCTGCCCGTGTGGCGCATGGGATAATCGTTCAGCAAGAGTTCCAGGTCGTCGCGGTGGATGCCACGCGTGGTATAACCTAGTATCAGGTCTCTTTCTCTTGTAGCGGCCAGGTGCTCCTGCATCGTGCCGTCGTTGAGGTGGCTCTTGTAGTGCAGGCTCACGGTCTCGTCCTCGCCGGCCACAGCATGATAGTAGTGCATGAAGATGGGCAGGAATTGCTCTACCCACTGGCTGCGCCGCTGGTGGATGGTTGTTGCCTGGCGCATCATTTCCTGCTCGACGGTTTCATAGAGGAGCGGGTCGCGCATCTCTCTCTTGATCATGGCATTGCGCTGCTCTACGGCCTTGTTGTAACGGATAAGGGCGTCGAGGTACTCGTTGTCGTTCTGTGAGATGATAAGGTCCATGAAACGGCGGCGCTCCTCACCGCTGCCACGCACCAGGTCCCAGTCCATGGGCGACACCATCACCACCGGCAGCAGGCCGATGTGCTGACTCAGCCGCTGGTACTCTTTGCCGTCGCGGCGCACGACCTTGCGCTTGCCGCGCTGCAGGGCGACGCTGATTTCCAATGGCGTTTCCTGGCGGCTGTAGCTGCCCTGAAGCATCATGTAGGGCTCGCCGTGGCGAATGACCGCACTATTGTCGCCCGTCGATGCAAAACTGCGGCACATGCTCATGTAGTAGATGGCATCGAGCACGTTGGTCTTGCCCTGCCCGTTGTTGCCAATCAGGCAGTTCAACTTGGGCGAGAACTCCAATCGCGCCTCGGCGATGTTCTTGTAGTTGACTATGGTGGCCGTGTTGAGTATCATAGTGCAAAGGTACTGAGTTTTCTCCGATTTTTATCGATACAAAATCAATAAAATATTACCTTTGTGAGCATGATGGAACTGGTAAAACTGGATTTTGTGAATTTCGTCGAGGGTGTTGAAGCCTTCTCGACGACGCGTGGCCAGGTGGATGGCCGCAACGCCTACTCTGGCGTGAACCTGTGCGACTATGTGGGTGACGATGCTTTGCGGGTGCTGGATGCGCGGCTCACGCTGGCGATGCAATTGGGTGTAGATCTGGATGACCTGGTCATGCCCCGGCAGACGCATTCGTGCCGTGTGGCCGTCATCGACGAGCGCTTCCGCGCGATGGACATCGACAAGCAGGAAGCCGCCCTCGAGGGGGTTGACGCATTGGTGACCAAACTGCAAGGCATTGTCATCGGCGTGAATACCGCCGATTGTGTGCCTATCGTCCTGGTGGACGGGCAAGCAGGTGTCATTGCCGTGGCCCATGCCGGCTGGCGCGGTACGGTGGGCCGCATCGCCAAGGCTGTTGTCGAGGAAATGTGCCGTCAAGGTGCGAGTGCCGATCGCATTCAGGCCACGATGGGCCCCAGCATCTGCCAGGAGTGTTTCGAGGTGGGCGACGAAGTGGTCGACGCCTTCAGAAAAGCCCGTTTCAACCTCAATGACATCGTAGTGCGCAACGCCGCAACAGGCAAAGCCCACATCGACCTGCGCGTCGCCAACCGTGCTGTCCTGGCCGCAGCCGGTGTGCCCATGGCCAACATCATCGAGTCGCAGCATTGCTCCCGCTGCGAGCACACCCGTTTCTTCTCTGCCCGCCGCCTGGGCATCAACAGCGGCCGCACCTTCACCGGAATATATAAAAAGTAAAACAAAACCATGGCAAGGATATCTTTGCCATGGTTTTGAATATTCGTTAGATGAATAGGTTTACAGGGTGGCGTCGCTTTCCTGGAAGGTGGTGGCTTGGCGTACGTCGCCAGTTTGGTAACCCTTCTTGAACCACTTCATGCGCTGGGCGCTGGTGCCGTGGGTGAAGCTCTCGGGCTGTGCATAGCCCTGTGAACGCTTCTGCAGGTAGTCGTCACCAATCTTCTGAGCGCAGTCGATAGCCTCCTGCAGGTCCCTGTCGGAGATTGAGCCGAACATTCTGCTCTCGTAGTGGGCCCATACGCCGGCATAGAAGTCGGCCATCAGCTCAAGGCGCACACTGTACTTGTTGGCGTTGGTCTGGTTGGTGGCCTGCATGCGCTGGTGGGCTTTGTCCAGGGTACCCATCAGGTACTCGATGTGGTGACCCACCTCGTGGGCGATGACATAGGCCTTAGCGAGGCTGGAGTTGTCACCCTTCACACCCAATTGACGGTCCATCGTCTGGAAGAAAGAAAGGTCGAGATAAACTTTCTGGTCGCCCGAGCAGTAGAACGGTCCTACTGCAGCGTTACCCTGTCCGCAAGCGGTTTGGGTAGTACCGGTGTACAATACCAGCGTGGGAGCGGGGTATTCGCCAATGCCATACTCCTTGAAAATCTGTGACCAGACATCCTCGGTGCTGGCAATGACCTGCTTGGAGAATGTGGCCAGTTCCTGTTCCTCCTCACTGAATTCGCCTTGCTCGACGGTCTCGTTCTGGAGCCCGATGCTACCGGCATTTTGTAACACGTCACCGATGTTGCCACCCATCAGCAGGGTAATCAATCCGGCAATAATCAGTCCGCCGATGCCACCCAGTCCAATCTTGGTACCGGTGCCCATCCGACGGCGATCTTCAACATTTTCGCTTTCGCGTCTTCCATCTAGTCTCATGATAATGCTATTTTTAAGTTGTTAATATTCTCCACTAAAAGTGCAAATTTAATGTTTTTTTTAATAATGCATCAAATTCTCGCACTTTTTCTTCATTTTTTATCGATGAATTGCAATCGATTTCGGTGATGAATTGCAAAAAGCATAGAAAAGAGGCTGTAATATTGGCGTTTATTTGTACCTTTGTGCTCATCACTTAATTAGAACTGACCGATTATGAGGAAGAAAAAGAATCTTGCGATTATCAACGATGACCCGTGGCTGGAGCCTTACAGCGATGCCATCAACGGGCGTCATCAGGATGCCGTGAACAAGATAGCCGAGCTCACGGGTGGCACGGGGAACCTTGTCGAGTTTGCCAATGCCTATAACTACTATGGCCTGCACCGCACGGGTGACGGCAAGTGGGTGTTCCGCGAGTGGGCGCCCAATGCGACCGAGATTTACCTTATCGGGCAGTTCAACGACTGGCGCGAGTGTGCTCCCTACAAGTTGAAACGCCTCGAGGGCGGCAACTGGGAAATCGTGTTGCCAGCGCGCGCCATGCGTCATGGCGACCTGTACAAGTTGCGCGTCCACTGGCAGGGTGGGGAAGGCGAACGCATCCCGGCCTATGCCACGCGTGTGGTGCAGGACGAAAATACATATATCTTCTCGGCCCAGGTGTGGGCTCCCGAGCAACCCTACGAGTTCCAGGTCAAGGACTTCGTGCCCAATACCGAGCCGCTGCTCATCTATGAATGCCACATCGGTATGGCCCAGAACCGCGAGGGTGTGGGCACCTACGAGGAATTCCGCGTGAACGTCCTGCCTCGCATCGTCGCCGACGGCTACAATGCCATCCAGATCATGGCCATTCAGGAGCATCCCTACTATGGCTCGTTCGGCTACCATGTGTCGAGTTTTTATGCTGCCTCGTCACGATTTGGTACGCCCGAGGAACTCAAGCACCTCATCGATGACGCCCATGCCGCCGGTGTGGCCGTCATCATGGACATCGTCCACTCCCATGCAGTGAAAAACGAGGTCGAGGGCTTGGGCTGCTTCGATGGTACGGGCAACCTCTACTTCTATGGCGACGACAAGCGCGAGCATCCCGCCTGGGACTCGTTGTGCTTTGACTACGGCAAAAACGCCGTGCTCAACTTCCTGCTGTCCAACTGCAAGTTCTGGCTGCAGGAATACAAGTTTGACGGTTTCCGTTTTGATGGCGTGACCTCAATGCTGTACTACAGCCACGGTCTGGGACAGGCCTTCGGCAGTTATGATGACTACTACAATGGCGGTGAGGACACCAACGCCATCACCTATCTGACCCTGGCCAACGTTCTCATCCATGCCATCAACCCGCATGCCATCACCATTGCCGAGGAGATGAGCGGTATGCCCGGCTTGGCCCGCACGTTCAAGGACGGCGGCATCGGTTTTGACTACCGCATGGCGATGGGCATCCCCGACTACTGGATCAAGACCATCAAGGAGCGTAAGGACGAGGATTGGCACCCCACTTCCATTTTCTGGGAGCTGACCAACCGCCGTGCCGACGAGAAGA
>JAEEGI010008426.1_pt1 | contig 22775 bp, 18 predicted proteins | sample 8958751 | NCBI WGS metagenome assembly JAEEGI01 (sample SAMN16246545, study PRJNA631951) | gut metagenome | biome: gut microbiome; feature: rumen; material: KS-attached | host: Bos | place: Iran: Karaj | collected 2018-10 | reverse complement strand
AGACCAAAGCAGCTCAGGCCCTGGACCAGTATGAAAAAGAAGGCTACGGCAACCTGCCGGTCTGCATGGCCAAGACCCAGTACTCCCTGTCGGATGACCCGGCCCTGTTAGGCGCTCCTTCCGGCTTCACCGTAAATGTAAAGAACGCCAAGATCAGCGCCGGCGCCGGCTTCATCGTCATTTACACCGGCGACATCATGACCATGCCGGGCCTGCCCAAGAAACCGGCTGCGGAAAGCATTGACGTAACGGATGAAGGCAAAATCAGCGGACTGTTCTGATTGCTTCTTCTGCTGAGTGTATAAACCCATTGACAGACATTCCCCCTAATCAGGGAATCCTTAGTAATTAAACCAAATCGAGACCGACAGATGTTCCTGTCGGTCTCTTGCTATCGAAGAGGAAATGCATATGGAAACATTGGTAATGAGCGGCCGTCCTGTGGCGGATGCGTATAAAGAACAAATCAAAGAAAAAGTGGAAGCGGCGCAAAAATCCGGAAAGAAAGTCACGCTGGCCATTCTGACCGTGGGCCAGGACCCCGCATCCTTTGTGTATCGGAAGCGGCTGCTGAAAATTACGGAAAGCCTGGGCATCGGCAGCCGTTGTGTGGAACTTCCGGAAATGGCCACTACGGAAGAAACCGTTGCGGCAATCCGAAAACTGAACGAAGATCCGGACGTCACCGGCATCCTGCCCATGATGCCCATGCCGAAACAGGTGGACGGGGACGCGGTCGGTGCGGCTCTGGCTCCGGAAAAGGACATGGACTGCCAGAACCCGGCCAACGGCGGCGCCCTGCTGATGGGGAAAGGCCGCTGGGCTGCCTGCACGCCCCGGGCTTGTATGGCGATGCTGAAATTTTATAAGATTCCGCTGGACGGAAAGCATGCGGTCGTGTTGGGCCGCAGCAACGTGGTGGGCAAACCGGTGGCATTGCTGCTGCTTCAGGAAAACTGTACCGTTACGGTCTGCCATTCCCATACAAAAAACCTGCCGGAATTGGTCCGGCAGGCGGATATCGTTGTGGCGGCCATTGGAAAAGCCGGTTTTGTTACGCCGGATATGGTGAAACCCGGCGCGGTGATCGTGGACGTGGGAATCAACGTGACGGAAACCGGGATCGTAGGCGATGTGGCGCCGGAAGCGACGGAAAAAGCTTCGGCCTTTACCCCGGTGCCCGGCGGCGTGGGCGTGGTCAGCAACGTGATGATGATGGACGCGGTGGTGCGGAACGTATAAATTTTTTTACATCCCAATTATAATTCCGCCGCCGTGTCCATGGTGGTGGCGCCCGTGGCCCCAGCCGAAGCCGATGCCGATCCCAATCGGCCAGCCTCCGGAAGTCCGGTTTTCTTCCCGGGCCACATCTTTTTCATCCATTACCGTGAAGTTGAGGGTCTTGCTGGTTATGTAACCGCCAATCTCTACTTCTGCCAGCACGTCGCCTTTGCCCCGGGTGACACCGTACACCCACTGCTGGCCCTGCTCGTCTGTTTTGATGGTGAGGGTGTTTTCGTTGAGGCTGGTCAGCGTCAGCTTGTAGGGAATGCTGCCCGGGACCCGGATCAGTACTTTGCCGACCCCATCCTGGGGTATTTTTTTGTATGCGGGATAAATCTCAACCTTTGCCAGCAGCTTTTCGGTGGTGCCGTCCAGCAGTTCCGTACGGGCTTCCCCGGGGAAGCGGCGAAACACGCAGCTGTCGTCCTTGGCCAGCAGGAAATCGCCGGTTGCTTTGGTGCTGTTGGGAAGGAACGCCCTGACATGATAAAAGTAATCGCCTGTGAGGGTTTTGTCCATGCGGTAGCTGTAGTCTACCTGGGGATCCAGCCCGGTTTCTTCCGGGTTGATGTACAACAGTCTGGCAACTGCCTGGTCCAGCTTTTTGCCCTCGGTAATGTAATAATCGGACTGCGCCTTTTCACGGGCGGCCTTACGGACGGCAGGGGCTTTTGAGGCAGGCACGACGGCGCCGTCTTTATAAGTTTGCGCGGAAGAATCCGCTTTCCGGATTTCGGCGGCGCTGACAGCTGACGAAGCGGTCAGGCCTGCGGTGAGAACGGACAGTGTGACAAGCCCTGCGGCCATGGCTTTCCATTTTTTCATGGTGAAGAACCTCCCCATCTGTATTATTCTGGTTTTATTATAAATATAAAATTAATTTTTGACAAATGCATGGCAAAACCAAAACTATATACAAAACGTGAAAATCCCCTGTCGAATCGGCAGGGGATTTTGCATAAAGGGGGGAAGTTAGATTTTATCTTGTTTGCGGCGCCGGCTTATAAAATGGGGAAATGTTTGGGCCGACGATGCCGCTCAGATTGCAAAACAATTAAGCTTGCGCAGGAGCTGCCGCTTTGGGACCCTGGCCGTTATGAGGCCGGTGTGCTCCTCTGGGACCGCCAGGTGCTCCCTGACCGGGGCCGGGGCCGAAACGGTGATGAGCTTTCTTCCACTGCTCTTTTTCTTCCGGAGTCATCTGTTTCCATTTCTTCCAGAACGCTTCCATCCGTTCCTGCTGGCGCTTATCCCGCTCCAGGAAACGTTTCTTTTCTTCCGGGGTCATATTCTTAATGCGTGCGTTCACCATTTCGTCGTGTTTCTTTTTGAAGTAATCATGCCGTTCGTCTTCTGTCATTTTGGCAATTTTGTCACGCTCGGCCTTCTTGGCGGCCTGGCGTTTTTCAAAGTGAGCCTTCTCTGCATCGGTCATGTTCTTCGTGCGCTCTTCGTTGACGCGGCTGATGAACTTTTCGGTGGCTTCCCGCCGTTCCCTGTCGGACATGCTGCCCCAGTTGGCAAAGAACTGTTCCCGTTCTTTGGCTAACTGCTGGCGCTGTTCCCTGCTCAGCCTGCCGGGCCGGCCCAGATCGTCTCTGTGGCGGGCTTGATGCCTCCCGACATGATGCTTGCCGGGACCGCCGTGATGCCCGTTGAGTTTGTGATGGCGCGGGCCGGGCTTATGATGACCGTCCTTATAGGACCGGAAGGGGCGGCCTTTTTCAGTGCCCGGAACCTGCTGCTCAATTTTTTGGTTGTAATCCTGACCGCTCTGCTGGGTTGCAGCATCTTCCGCCTCTGTAGCGGCAAATGCGGAACCTGCCAGTAACGTGGCTAATATGCCTGCGGCAACCATGCTTTTTTTCCAGTACTTAAACATCTTCATCTCTCCTTCTTTTTATGATTTAGTGTCTTTTCGTCTGCGTCTTGTCTACGGAACCGGCGGACGGGAAAGCCTGCTGCTGTCTGAAGGGGGTCGGCCGTGCCAGTTCTCTGTGGTGCAGCCTGCCTGTGTGCCTCCGGTTCGACTATATAATACTGCCTGTGTATGACAAAATCATGTCATTTTCAGAACAAAACTATGTTTTTTATGATTTATAATTTTAAACTGCATCCGTGATTTTTGCAAAAACAGTTTTAATGAAAGAAGTTTTGATGTATAATTATGTTGTATAAGTGTCTTTGTAAGTCTGCAAGAGGGGGTCTGCATATGAATAAAGTATTGATTGCCGATGATAACACACAGATTACAAAGGTGTTAAAGGACTACGCCAGCAAAGAAGGCTGGGGCTGCTATGTGGCCTATAACGGTGAAGAAGCGCTGCGGCTGTTCCGGGAATTTTCCAGGGAGATTACCATTGTGTTCCTGGACGTTATGATGCCGAGAAAAGACGGGTTTGCCGTGTGCAAAGCCATCCGGGCCATGTCTCAGGTGCCGGTGATCATGATTACGGCCCGGAGTGAGGATGCGGATAAAATCATGGGGCTGGATATCGGCGCCGACGATTATATCGTCAAGCCCTTCAGCGCGGCGGAGGTCATGGCCCGGGCCCGGGCGATCCTGCGGCGCATCCCCCAGCAGGAAGAAAGCAAATCCCGCAAGCTGGTCATTGCCAATCTGACCATTGATATCGATAACTATATGGTGACCATTGATGACAAAGAAGTGCCTCTTACCAAACGGGAGAAGGAACTCCTCTGGCTGCTGGCCTCCAACTCCAAAAAAGTGTTCTCCCGGGATAACCTGCTGGACAGCCTGTGGGGCTACGATTATTTCGGAGACAGCCGTACCGTGGATTCCCATATCAAACGGCTTCGGGCCAAACTGGATGCTTTCGAACATCCCGGCTGGAACGTGAAAACGATCTGGGGCGTAGGCTACCGTTTTGAAATTACGGAACAGTAAGAAACTGCGCACAGACCCGGATGAGGATGCGGGCAGGGAGGATACCCTGCAGTGTACGCCGGTTTTTTATACGGCAGAATGGGGAAAGATATGTTTAAGAGTAAAATAGCTGCGAAGTTGGCGGCCTATTTTGCGCTGGCCATTTTGGTGTTCGCGTTTGTTATGGCCTTTTCGTTCGGTCATTTTTTCCGGGAGAACTTCATTGCGCGGCAGCAGCGGGCGCTGCAATACAGAGCGGCCAGTGTGGCGGCCATTATGGGGGACAACCTGGAGCGTTCCCGTCAGCGGGAAGCAAATGAAAGAAGAAACCGGGACGCGGCCGCCCGTGAGGGAAACCAGACTGGGAATACCGTGAAAGACAGCTCCCTTTCCGGTAAGGACGCAAACCGGACCGGGAGCACTGCGCAAGGCAGTTCTCTTTCCGGCAAGGACGCAAAGGGGAAGGCAGCTCCGGAATCTGCCGCGAAAGCAGTCAATCCGGGCAGCCTGCTGCGTTCCCGCCGGCTGATCGCCTATGTAAATATTATTACGGCGGACGACGTGTGGGTGGCCAATAAGAATGGTGAGATCGCCATGCGGACCCACATCAAGGAAGGCGACATGAAAGAGGCGCCCAGTTATGTCCGGGGCCATGTGGAACATCACAAAGGACCCCAGGGACGGGGCATCCCTCCTGTCTTTGAAGGCACCACCACCGTGAACGAACTCCCCCAGGTGTACCGGGATATGTTCCGCAAGGGGTTTAAAGGGGAATCCGCTGTACGGGAAGAGTTCGACAAGCGGATCAACGAGATGATGGTGCTGGCCACGGCTCCCATCTATGACAAAAACGGAGGCGTGGAAGGCGTCCTGATGCTGCGGGTGCCGGTGTTCGGTCTGCGGCATGCTTTCTATGAGGCGCTGGAAGTCTTCGGCTGGTGTCTGGTAGCGGCGCTGATCCTGGCGCTGGGCGCTGCCTGGTTCCTGTCCATGAAGTTCACCAAACCCCTGAACAAGATGAAAGACACGGCGGAAAAACTGGCGGCCGGCGACTACACGGCCCGGAGTTACGTGAAGCAGAACGACGAGATCGGCGAACTGGCCGCCACCCTGGACAGTATGGCGGTACGTCTGGAAGAAGCCGACAAGGAAACCAAACAGACGGAAAAGATCCGGAAAGAATTCATCGCCAACATTTCCCATGAACTGCGCACGCCGGTAACGGTGGTGCGGGGCAGTCTGGAAGCCTTGCGGGACAAAGTGGTAACGGAACCGGCCGACGTGGAACGGTACTACGACACCATGTACGATGAGACCCTGTTCCTCCAGCGGCTCATCAACGACCTGCTGGACCTGTCCCGACTGCAGAATGTGGATTTCCCCATTGACAAAGAACCGCTGAACTTCTGTGAAGTGATACAGGGGGCCGTCCGCAGTGCCCGGCAGCTGGCGCGGGATAAAAATATCACGGTGACCAGTGAGCTGGATACGCCTGTGTATAAAATGACCGGCGACTATGGCCGCCTGAACCAGATGCTGATGATTTTCCTGGACAATGCCGTGAAATTCAGTCCGGAGAACAGCTCCATCGAAGTTAAACTGGCCAGCCGGCGCCTGACCATCACCGACCACGGGCCCGGCATCAAAAGCGAAGATCTGCTGCATATTTTTGACCGGTTCTACAAGACCCGGGGCGAAGACAATAAATCCGGCAGCGGCCTGGGACTGGCCATTGCCAAAGAAATTGCGGAACGGCATGTAATCGCCCTGCGGATGCAGAGCGAATACGGAAAGGGATCCACGGCGGTGATGGAGCTTCCGAAACCGGAAGAACTCACCGCGGAAGAAAAAGCGGAAATGGAACCGTAATGAGGGAAGGCTGACCTAGTCAGTCTCAAAAATCGCCGGAAGACTTTCGGTGAAAGAATCAGTTATGGTACACACGTAAGATCAATCATGCAGGAGTTCATACATGGAGTACGGATGTAAACATAAAGTTGTGCTCATTACCGGCGGAACCAGCGGCATCGGACTGGCCGCGGCCCGGACCTTCTGGCAGGACGGGGCAAACGTCTTCCTCGTGGGCCGGAACCGGACCCGGGGCATGCAGGCGCTGGCGGAGATCATCGGCTGCAAGGATCCGGAAAGCCTTGTCTTTCCCGGCCGGCCGGAGGCGATGCATACTTTCAGCGCTGCCGACGGAATGAAGAAAGAGGGATGCACAGCCTGGAAGAGTACCGTGCCGGGTACGGCGAAAGACCTGGCAAGGCTCCGCTATATCTGTGCGGACGTGACGAAACCGGCGGACTGCCGGATGGCGGCTGCTATAGCAGGGTATTACGGGTCCGACCGGATCGACATTCTGGTGAACAGCGCCGGCATCTATCAGGAAAAACGGATCGAACAGGTTACGGTGGCAGAGTATAACCGGATCATGGACGTGAACGTGAAGGGAACCCTCTTTATGATCCAGGCCTGCCGGCCGTATATGCTGTCCCGGAGAGAGACAGAAACCGGGGCGGCGGAGAAAACCGGAAACGGGTCCGCGGCAGACGCAACAGACAGCACAACGCAAGCAACAGACTGCGCAACGCAGAAGCTGACGGCGCCGGATACTGCAAATGAAAGCAACAGCCGTTCCTGGACGGCACAGGACCGCTGCATTATCAATATCGCCAGCGACGCCGGCATCGGCGGCAACTACGGCTGCCCGGTGTACTGTGCCTCCAAAGGCGCAGTGGTGTCCCTGACCAAAGCACTGGCCCTGGACCTGGCGCCGGACATCCGGGTCAACTGCATCTGCCCGGGGGACGTGGATACGCCCCTGCTGACAGCCCAGCTGGCGGCGGCGGACGGCAGCTATACGAAAGCGGAGATGGGGGAGAGCTATCCCCTGGGGCGCATCGCCTCCGCCGAAGAAGTGGCCCATGTGATCTGCAGCGTGGCCTCCCCGGCCAATTCCTTCATGACCGGGGCCGTGATCCCCGTGGACGGCGGACTGACCGCAATGGGGTGAAGTAAATCTGAAGGTTGGAGGAATGATCATGGATACAAACCGGCCGATTGGCGTCATTGATTCCGGCGTAGGCGGCCTCAGCGTATTGCGCGCGCTGCAGCAGACTATGCCCCATGAAACCTTTTTATATCTGGGGGACACGGCCCGGGCTCCTTACGGCACCCGCAGCCGGGAAACCATCACCGCCTTTGTGGCGCAGATGACAGACTGGCTGGAGCAAAAAGGAATCAAACAGCTGGTGGCAGCCTGCAATACGATTACGGTGCTGGGCACCGACGTGATCCGGGGCGCCCATACCTTTCCCGTCATCGGCATGTCCAAAGGCGTGGACCTGGTGCTGCAGGCCACAAAAAACAAACACATCGGACTGATGGCCACGGACTTTACCGTAGGCACCGGAGCGCACCGGAAAGAAATTCAGGCAGCGGACCCCGCCGCGGAAGTCTTCGGGGTGGGCTGTACGAAATTTGTACCGCTGATCGAAGGCAACCGGTTTGGCAGTCCCGAACTGAAAGAAGCCATCCGGGAATACGCGGAAGCGCTGCAGGCCAACCAGGTGGACACAGTCATTTTGGGCTGTACCCATTATCCCTTTGTGAAAAGTTATCTGGAAGAAGCCTTCGGACCGGGAGTGACCGTCATCGACCCCGCCGCCGCCACAGCCCTGCAGGCCAAAGCGGACCTGGAAGCGCGGAACCTGCTGCAGACAGAAGGCCCGGGCCACAGCACCATCTGCTTCACCGGCGACATACAGAAAGGGAAACTGTTAGCCGCAAGGATGTTAAATTTAGAAACCTGCGACTTCCGGCAAATAAAACTAAATTAAGCTTGGGATGGGACACCGGAAGGGCTCCCAATTTGCCGATATGGGGCAATGCAAAGTTTGCTGAATTGAGCAGTAAAGAAATTGAACGCGGGGACACCGGAAGGGCTCCCAGTTTGCCGATATAGGGCAACACAAAGTTTGCTGACTTGAGCAGTAAAGAAATGGAACGCGGAGGCATCCCGGAAGGGCTCCCAGTTTGACGATACCGAGCAACGCGAAGCTTGCTGAGCGTGCGCAGTGAGGAAGTGGGAGGCGGGATGCCCCCGCGTTCCAAAAATCCATAATAAAAATCCGTCTTTTGTTTTACATCATTTCCTACGTTTGTATTTTCAATGCACTGAAATTGTGTTATAATATTAACAATATTATGGGATAACTATGCCCATAATTCCAAGTTCATAATTCTTTCTGAATTTTATGGAAGAATGAAAAAATAAAAATATAAAAAATCATAAAGGTGGTGAGTTGTGAATGTCCATACTGGATGAAATCAAGGCGGCCGAAGCTGCAGCTGCACAGGCTAAGAAAGAAGCTGCCCTGACCAGTCGCAATCTCCTGCGGGATGCGGAGGAGGCAGCCAACCGTGAAGCCGACGCCATGATCACGGCGGCCCGCGCCGCTGCCAAAGATACCGTTGCCAAAGCGGAAGCCCACGCCCGGGTCAAGGCGAAGGAACTGGTAGCAGAACGGGCCAGGACCGACCGTGCCGAGGCGGCAGCCGCTGCGGAGAAGCTCCCCGAAGCTGTAGCTTATATTTTAGAAAGGGTTGTGGTTTAGTATGCTGATTGCAATGAAAAAGGCAACGCTCTTCGCACTGAAGGAAGACCGCGACGCCATTTTACTTGCGCTGCAGAAAGACGGCAACATCATGCTCATTTCGGAAGGCGAAAAGACCCAGGCGCTCGAAGGAGCGGACAAGGTGAGCGATCAGATCGTCAAGACCAAGGACGCCCTGAAATTTGTGGACCTGCATGGGAAAAAAGATTCCATGTTTGCATCCCGCCTTCCGGTTTCCTATGATTCCTTCCTCCATGAATCGAAGGAAGGCTCAGACCTGGCAGACCAGGTAGAGGTACTCTCCGGCAAGATCATGTCCCTCCGCAACGAGGCGTCGACCATGACCAGCCAGGTGGAGGCCCTGCAGCCGTGGATCGACCTGGACATCCCGCTGGAGCAGCTGGCTCCCACGGACACCAGCGTCTATTTCGCGGGCTACCTGCCGGAACTGGAAAAGGAAGCGTTCCTGGAGGATATCAAAGAGCTGACGGCAGAGCCTGTCGTGCTGAAAGAAGCACCGGAGGGACGCGCCATGCTCATCTTCTGCGTGAAGGAAGATGCAGCCCGGCTCAAGCATTTCCTCAAAGCGCATGACTTTGCCGATGTAGTCTTTCCCAAGCGTACGGGACTGGTTTCGGAGATCGTCGTAGACCTTACGGAAGCCGCCCGGGTGAAGAACTTACGCGCCGACGAGCTGGAGGCAGAAGCCATCAAAATTGCCGAAAGCAAAGCGGAACTTCAGTTATATTACGACCAGCTGACGGCCAGGGAAGAACGTCTGGCCAACGGCGGCGTAGAGACAGAAAAAACCTTTTATATGCAGGGCTGGGTCAGAAAGGACCGCACGGTGGAAGTAGAAAGAGCCGTACGGAGCGTGACGGACGCGTACCAGATCGAGTTCGCCGACCCGGCGGAGGGAGAAATTCCGCCCACGGAAATGGAAAACAATTCCTTCGTCAAGCCCTACGAATCCGTTATCGAATTGTATTCACGGCCCCAGGCGGGCAGCATTGACCCGGACTTCCTGATGGCGCCGTTCCACTTTATCTTCTTCGGCATGATGCTCTCGGACGCAGGGTACGGCCTGGTGCTCACCATCGGCCTGCTGATCGCCATGAAACTGGCCAAGCCCCAGGGCTTTGCCGGCAAGCTGGGCATGGTCATCCTCTTCGGCAGCATCTCCACCGTCATCTGGGGCGCCCTATTCGGCGGCTGGTTCGGCCTGGAGCTGCACCCGCTGCTCTTCGTGCCCATGAAGGAACCGTTAAAGATGCTGGCCCTCTGCTTTGGGCTGGGCATCCTGCACCTGGTCTGCGGCATGCTGCTGAAAGCCTACATGCTCATCCGGGACGGAGACATCTTCGGGGCCTTCTGTGACGAGATCAGCTGGCTGATCATGTTCGCGGGCTTCTTCTGCATGGCTGTTGTTCCGGGACCCACCGGCAAGTATCTGGCCATCGCAGGCGCCGCCATCATCGTACTGACGGGCGGGCGCGCCAAGGAAGGCATCGTAGGGAAACTGATGGGAGGCCTCCTCAGCCTATACAACATCAGCGGATACATGAGCGACCTGCTCAGCTACTCCCGAATCTTTGCGCTGGGTCTGGCCACAGGCGTTATCGCCATGGTTATCAACACCATCGCGCAGATGCTTCTGGAAGCGGGACCGGTGGGAACTATCGTAGCCGTGCTGGTACTTCTGGGCGGTCACCTCTTCAACATCATCATCAATGTACTGGGCGCCTTCGTACACAGCAGCCGTCTGCAGTACATCGAATTCTTCGGCAAGTTCTATGAAGCCGGCGGCAAGGCGTTCGTACCCCTGGCCATCCGGACCAAATATATGAACGTGACGAAGTAGAAAAACGTAACAAAAATATTTCAGCAAATCATTGCAGAAAAAAATGCAACGCAATAATGCAGCAAAAAATCTTAAAAATTTGCAGCACAAAAATTTCTGCAATGAAGCAATGAAAACCGTGTAACAAATCCGTGTAACAAAAAATTTTATATAAACGTAATTTTAAAGGAGGCAGTTAATTATGATTACTTTAGGAACAGCTCTTGCTTTTGCAGGCGCAGCAGTTGCCGCCGGTGTAGCCGGCGTAGGGAGCGCCATGGGCGTAGGTATTGCGGGTCAGGCCGCGGCCGGTGTCGTATCCGAAGATCCGGACAAGTTCGGTAACGTGCTCGTACTCCAGGCTCTGCCGGGTACCCAGGGCATTTACGGCCTGCTGATTGCATTCATCATCGTCCTGAACCTGGGCGTGATTGACGGCAACGTGAAGGAACTGACCACCGACCAGGGCATCGCCCTGTTCTGCGCCGCCCTGCCGATGGCCATCGGCGGCCTGATGAGCGGTCTGTACCAGGGCAAAGTTGCCGCGTCCGGCATTTACCTGTGCGCAAAGCGTCCGGAAGAAACCGGTAAGGGCATCATTCTGGCAGCCATGGTTGAAACCTACGCAGTATTGGCACTGCTCATCTCCTTCATCATGGTAAACGGTGTAAAGCTCTAAGGGAGGAAGACCGATGGCAGCAAACAAGATTATTCTCAAGATAGAGGAAGACGGCGCCCGGGAAGCGGCTGAAATTGTTGATGCCGCTAAGAAAAAGGCCGCTGCCTCTACTGAAAAAATAAAAGCTGCTGCAAAGGTAAAAATAGATGAAATCAATGCCCAGGCTGCGGCCGATGCCGACGAGGCAGCCCGCCGCCAGACCCTGATCGCCGAACTGGAAGCCAGGAAGAACGCCCTGGACAGTAAGCGCCAGGTGCTGGAGGAAGCGTTTGCCAAAGCGGAAGAAACCATCAACGCCATGCCGGATTACAAATGGGAGCAGTTCATTACTTCCATTGTCGTGAAATCCGCTGAAACCGGAACGGAAAAAATCTGCGTGCCGGCAGCGGACAGGGCGAAATATGAAGGAGGCTTCCTGGCCCGGCTGAACGAAGCGCTGGTCAAGGCAGGCAAGCAGGGAAAACTCACGCTGTCCGACGAGGCGGCGAAGTTCTCCGGCGGCATCCTCCTGCAGGGCAAAACAAGTGATTTCGACGGATCCTTTGCAACGATTATGAGGGATGTCCGCACCCGGATCGAAAAGGAAGTGGCGGACATGCTCTTTGCCGCGGAGGTGAAATAGCATGCCGCAGGCAAGTTATGAATACGCAGTAGGCCGTATCAGCCAGCTCTCCACAAAGATGCTGGACGCGGCCAAGCTGAGACGTATCTACGAGGCAGGTTCGTTTCAGGAAGCGCTGGCGCTGCTGCTGGAAACCGGGTACGGCGGAAACCTGAGTCCCGAACAGCTTGCGACGGAAGAAATCGACTACGTCATCCGGGAGCAGCTGCAGATCTCCAGGCGGATCGTGTGGGAAGTTACCCCCGCGCCGGAACTCACCAGCCTTTTCCTGTTGGAAGTGGACGGACACAACCTCAAGACGCTGCTGAAAGCACGTCTTCTGGGCGTCGAAGCACCCGACGTGCTCATCGACGGCGGATCCTTCCCCCTGGAACAGCTGAAGGAGTGCGTAGCCACATCCAACTATGAACCCCTGCCCAAAGTCTACCGGGATACCCTGAACCGGATCGAGGCAGAAACGGCGCGGGGGGTGGACCCGCTGAAACTCAGCGCCGAGATTGACGGAGCCATGTTCCGTCACATCAAGAACGTGCTGGATGATAAACACGACCACAGCTTCGTCCGGGACTACTTCTCCCTGCAGGCAGACTTCCAGAACGCCCGCAGCGTAGTGAGGGCAAGGCTCCTCAACTGGGACGTGGACAAGCTGCGTCTCATGCTCCTGGAAGGCGGGGAAATTGATTTCAACGTGTTCCTGGAAGGGATGGACACCCCCATGGAACAGCTGGGAGCGAAATTCAACAGAGGCAAGAACGGCAAGCTTATTTCCCAGAGTGTGGAGGAATATGTTACCACCGGCGATGCATCTGTTCTGAAACGTAAAATGGAAACAGCGCTGATGCATGTTCTGCGCAGTGTGAAATGGGATATGTTTTCCCTGGGTCCGATCATCGGATACCTCATGGGCCGCGAGGCGGAAGCCAAAGCCCTCCGGGTGATCTTCGGAGCCAAGCGCGGCGGCTTTGAGTACGAGCTGCCCGAATTATACGCATAGAAAGGCGGCTGTCTATGAAGGAACGAAAAATCGCGGTCATTGGCGACCCCGGTTCCGTAATGATCTTCAAGGCGATCGGCCTGGATGTGTATTACGAGGAACAGGGACCCATGATAGAAAAACGGATACACAAACTGGCGGACAAAGGGTATGCGGTCATCTACATCACCGAAGAAGCCGCCCAGCTGGTACCCGAAGCAATTGATTATTACACTACTGCGACATTTCCTGCCATTATCCCCATCCCGTCCGCCAAGGGCAGCCTGGGGCTGGGCATGAAAAGGCTGAAAGGCAATGTTGAGAAGGCTGTTGGCGCAGACATTCTGTTTAAGGAAGGGTAGGTAAATAGCCGATGAGTGGAACTATAGTAAAAGTATCAGGCCCGCTGATCGTTGCCAGCGGCATGGGCGACGTAGAACTCTACGACGTGGTCCGTGTCAGCGAGAAGCATCTGATTGGCGAGGTAATCGAATTGCGGGGCGACATGGCCTCCATTCAGGTATATGAAGAAACGGCAGGCCTGGGACCCGGCGAGCCGGTGGAATCAACCGGTTCCCCGCTGTCCGTAGAACTGGCGCCGGGTCTGATCGAAGGCATCTTCGACGGCATCCAGCGTCCGCTGGACGTGCTGTACAACAAAGCGGGCGACCGTATCACCCGCGGCGTGGAAGTGCCCAAACTGAACCGTGAGAAAAAATGGAAATTTGAACCGAAAGTGCATGTCGGCGACCACGTAACGGGCGGCGACATCATCGGCGTGGTCCAGGAGACCCCGGCCGTACTCCACAAGATCATGCTGCCTCCCCGCAAGGAAGGCGTTGTGGAGTGGGTGTTCAGCGGCGAAGCCACCATTCTGGATCCGGTTTACAAAATCAAAGACAAAGACGGCAACGTAACGGAGTACCCGATGCTCCAGACCTGGCCTGTGCGCCGGAGCCGTCCCTATAAAGAAAAACTGCCCCCGACGGAACCCATGGTTACCGGCCAGCGCGTCGTAGACGCCCTCTTCCCCATCGCCAAAGGCGGTGTGGCGGCCGTACCGGGTCCTTTCGGCAGCGGCAAGACCGTTATCCAGCATCAGCTGGCCAAGTGGGCTGACGCCGACATCATCATCTACGTAGGCTGCGGCGAACGCGGCAACGAGATGACCGACGTACTGATGGAATTCCCGGAACTGAGCGACCCCCGTACGGGACTGCCGCTGATGAAGCGCACCGTGCTGATCGCCAACACCTCCGATATGCCCGTTGCGGCCCGTGAAGCCTCCATCTACACCGGCATCACCATTGCGGAATACTTCCGCGACATGGGTTACAAAGTCGCCATCATGGCAGACTCCACCTCCCGCTGGGCCGAAGCCATGCGTGAAATGAGCTCCCGTCTGGAAGAAATGCCCGGCGACGAAGGCTACCCTGCGTACCTGAGCTCCCGTCTGGCAGAATTCTACGAACGGGCCGGTATCGTAAAATGTATCGGCAACGAGGACCGCACCGGAGCGGTTTCCGCCATCGGGGCCGTATCACCCCCCGGCGGCGATATTTCCGAACCGGTATCCCAGGCCACCCTGCGTATCGTCAAGGTATTTTGGTGCCTGTCCGCGGCCCTGGCCTATGCCCGTCACTTCCCGGCTATCGACTGGCTGCAGAGCTACTCCCTGTACAGCGACCGCCTGCGGAACTATTATAACAGCTCCGTATCCCCGGACTGGGCCGGCATGGTCTCCAAGATGATGACCATCCTCCAGGAAGAAGCGGAACTGAACGAAATCGTACGTCTGGTCGGTGTGGACGCCCTGAGCTTCAAGGACCGTATCACCCTGGAATGCGCCCGCTCCATCCGCGAAGACTTCCTGCACCAGAACTCTTTCCACGAAGTGGATACCTACACCTCCCTGGAAAAACAGCATGACATGATGAAGCTGATCCTCACCTGGTACGACAAGGCAGAGGCCGCACTGGAGCAGCACGTGCACCTGGACAAGCTGATCGATATGCCGGTCCGTGAGGAAATCGGCCGTATGAAATACATTCCCGAAAAGGAACGGGAAGAAAAGTTTGGCGCCATCGCCAAAAATTTGGACGCTGCCTTTGCAGCGCTGACTGAGGGAGGCGAACTCGATGCGTAAAGATTACAAAACAATTCGCGAGGTCGTCGGCCCGCTGATGCTGGTTGACCAGGTAGAAGGCGTCAAGTACGACGAACTGGTGGAGATCCAGCAGGCCAACGGCGAGATCCGCAGTGGCAAGGTGCTGGTGATCGACGGCGACAAGGCGCTGGTACAGCTCTTTGAAAGTTCCCAGGGCCTGAAAATCGACGATGCCAAGGCCCGCTTCCTGGGTCACGGCGTACGTCTGGGCGTGTCCCCGGCCATGCTGGGCCGCGTCTTCGACGGAATGGGCCGCCCCATTGACGGCGGCGCCGACATCATCCCCGACGAATACCGGGACATCAACGGCGAGCCTATGAACCCGGCCGCCCGCGACTATCCTGCCGAATTCATTCAGACCGGCGTCAGCGCCATCGACGGACTGAACACCCTGGTCCGCGGCCAGAAACTGCCGGTATTCTCCGGCTCCGGCCTGCCCCATGCCCAGCTGGCGGCGCAGATTGCACGTCAGGCTAAGGTTCTGGGTACCGGCGAAGGCTTCGCCGTGGTATTCGCGGCGGTAGGTATCACCTTCGAAGAAGCCAACTACTTCATGGAAGACTTTAACCGTACCGGCGCGCTGGCCCGTGCCGTTATGTTCATCAACCTGGCCAACGACCCGGCGGTAGAACGTATCTCCACCCCGCGTATGGCCATCACCGCTGCCGAATACCTGGCCTACGAACTGGGCATGCACGTACTGGTCATCATCACCGATATCACCAACTACGCCGACGCCCTTCGCGAAGTTTCCGCAGCCCGTAAAGAAGTCCCCGGCCGCCGCGGCTACCCCGGTTACCTGTACACCGACCTTGCGACCATGTACGAACGGGCCGGCCGTATCAAGGGCAAGAAGGGTTCCATCACCCAGATCCCCATCCTGTCCATGCCGGAAGACGACAAGACCCATCCCATCCCGGACTTGACCGGTTACATCACCGAAGGACAGATCATCCTGTCCCGTGAACTCTACCGCAAGGGCCTGACCCCGCCTATCGACGTACTGCCGTCCCTGTCCCGTCTGAAAGATAAGGGCGTAGGCAAGGGCAAGACCCGGGAAGACCACGCCGACACCATGAACCAGCTGTTCGCCGCGTACGCACAAGGCAAGCAGGCGAAAGAACTGGCCACCATCCTGGGCGAGGCCGCTCTCTCCAAGGTAGATAAGCTGTACGCAAAGTTTGCCGACGCATTTGAAAAAGAATACGTTTCCCAGGGCTACGAAACCAACCGCAGCATCATCGAGACCCTGGACCTGGGCTGGAAACTGCTGGGCATCCTGCCCCGCAGCGAGCTGAAACGTATCCGCGACGAATATCTGGACAAATACTATGTTCCTGCTGCTACAGAGGATAACGAGGGGGAATAATCGATGGCAACCCAAGTTAACCCGACCCGAATGGAGCTTACCAGGCTGAAAAAACGCCTGGTAACCGCCGTCCGCGGCCACAAGCTGCTGAAGGATAAACGGGATGAAATGGTCCGCCAGTTCATGCTGCACATCCGCCGCAACCACGCGCTGCGCCTGGAAGTGGAGAAAGCCCTGCAGGGGGTGTCCACCCGCTTTGCCATGGCGAAAGCGCAGATGGGCGCGCTGCGGATCAGCGAGGCCCTGTTGTATCCGGCCCGCGCGGCGGTTTACGAAGTGGGCATGCATAACGTGATGAGCGTCGACGTTCCCACCATTAAATTTACCGGGGGCGACGAAGACACGGAGATTCCCTACGCCTTCACCTTTACCTCCAGCTCACTGGACAACGCGGTGGTGGAACTGTCCGCGCTGCTGCCCAAACTGCTGGAACTGGCAGAAGTGGAAAAGACCTGTAACCTGCTGGCGGATGAAATCGAAAAGACCCGCCGCCGGGTAAACGCCCTGGAATACGTCATGATCCCCGAGATGCAGACCAACATCAAGTTCATCACCATGAAACTGGCCGAAAACGAACGGGCCAGCACCGTACGCCTCATGAAGGCCAAGGACATGATGGCCGCCCAGGAAGCGAAAACACAGGCAGAAAGAGCAGCCAAGCAGGCGGTATAGTCCAGTTCGGAATTCGGAAGTTGAAACAAGTTAAGTTTAATTTCGGATCTGCACTCTGTATGTTCAGGTAGTGCAGACCCGATCCGCTTAGCGCAGTACAATACAGAACAGTAATACAAGATTCAACAGTAAGGGAGGGCAGATATGAAAGAATATACATTTCACTACGGACGAGGCACCAAACGCTTTTCCCTGGACGAAAGTAAAGTGATCAAAGAAATCCGGATGCCAGAGACTCCGGTGATGGAGGACATTCCCAAAGGGGTGCTGGATGCCATTTACCACCCCATCGGCACAGAGCCCATTGACAAACTCATCAAACCGGGCCAGACCGTGACCTTCATCTGCAACGACCCCACCCGGGTGGCAAACAGCTTCGACTTCATGCCGGTGCTGGTAAACGAGTTGAACAAGCTGGGCATTCCCGACGAAAACATGCAGATCGTGTTCAGCCTGGGCACCCACCGCCTCATGAGCTATGAGGAAATGGTGGAAGGCGTGGGGGCGGAAGTGGCCGGCCGAATCAAAATGTTCAACAGCGACGCCAAGATTGCGGAAGACTTTGAATATTTCGGCGCCACCAGCCGTTTCACCCCGGTGCTGATCAACAAACGGATCTGCCACAGCGACCATATCATCCTGACCGGTACCATCGTACACCACTATTTCAGCGGGTACGGCGGAGGCCGTAAGGCCGTGCTGCCGGGCTGCGCCGCCATGGAAACCGTGCGCCACAACCACAGCTTCATGCTGGACCCGGCGTCGGGCATCGGCAAAATGGAAGGCAACCCCGTGTACGACGACCAGATGGAAGGGGTGGCCCTGTGGGCGGAGGCCATGAAGAAGAGGGGCGCCAGCGTGTTCCTGTTCAATGCGATCCTGGACGCGGAGCACCGGTTCCTGCGCATGTTCGCCGGGGATTACATTGCGGCCCATAAAGAGGCCTGCAAGTTCGTGGACCAGGTCTACGGCGTCAAAATTCCGAAGCAGGCGGACGTGGTCATCGCCTCCTGCGGCGGTTACCCGAAAGACATCAATGTGTACCAGATGCAGAAGACCATGGACAACGCCGTGCTGGCCTGCCGGGAAGGCGGCGTGGTAATTCTGCTGGCGGAATGCGAAGAAGGCAGCGGCAGCGCCGTGCTGGAAGAAACCTGCAAACGCCTGGGCAGCATTGAAGCCATAGAAAAAGAAATCAAAGACCGGTTCGTCATCGGGGCCAACAAAGCCTATGCCGTGACCCGTCTCTTCAAGAAAGCCCACTTTATTTTAGTGACCGCCTTAGACCGTCAGATGGCGAAAGACATGCTCTTTGACGGCGCCGTGGACACGGTGGAAGAAGCCCTGGCCGCCGCGGAAAACTATGTGGGCAAAGACTACAGCGTGGTGCTGATGCCTACGGGCAGCCTCACCGTACCGCTGGTGGAAGGGTAACGTAAATCTGTTACCGTAATCAACGGTTACCGTAACCATTACCGTACGTAAGAGAGAGTCATACGGATGCTGTGTGAATCAGCAATCCGGTGCTGTTTGCTTCACAAACAAAAGCCTCTCCGGCCATACGCAAAGATGCATGGCCGCGGGAGGCTTTGCTACGAAAAAAAGTTTTTGTTGTGAAACAGAAAGTTCCCCACGCAATGAAAGAAAAAATGTCACAAGACCGTCTTCCGCCAAAATACGTTGCGGAAGACCGCCTTGTGCCATAAGAAAACAAGCAGGTAAATACTATGCACGAATCCCGTTTCACCGTATTTTTACGACAACTGCAAACCGATCTGAAAGGCTTTGTCTGGTTCAACGTGCTGTTCTTCCTGTTCCGCATCGCCTTCATCCTGCTGTTCGGCAGTCAGCTGGTGCAGGGGCTGTTTACGGCGGATACGGCAACCGCCTTATGGTTAGGCATGCGCATGAGCCTGAAGACCGCCGGCGCTATCATGCTGATCGGCGCGGTCCTGAGCACGGTCCCCAAGCTGTTCTTCCTCAAATGGAAGGCAGACACAATCCGATATTACTGGTATGCGCTGTGCAATTTTGTTTTTACCATATTATTTTTTGCCCGCATCCCATACTATAAAATTTTTAATTCCGGCTACAACCTGATGCTCATCAACGGCAAACACGATGACATCAAAGCCATTATCCTGACGGCCGTGCAGGAATACGGTCTTCTGTGGCGCCTGCCGCTGGCGCTGATTCTGGCCGCCGTCCTTTGCGTGCTGCTGAAACGATGGCTGCGGACTCCGACCCACGCCTTTGTGACCCACAGCCGGAAGGAAACAGTCTGCAAGTCTGTGCTGATCCTGGCCGGCATCACCCTGTTCTGGGTGTTCGTTCGGTTTGGGGGCTCCTTTGGCTACACCCATTCCGTCAACTGGGAAAACGCCTCGCGGCTGCGGTCGAACCTGCTGAACGAAGCGGTGCTGGACGACGGGCAGGCCCTGTACCGGGTCCACAGCATGCACAAACGCATGAAAAAAACCACGGAAGTTACCTTTACGGCGGAAGAACTGCGTAAAAAAATTGCCGCCACCGGCGGAAACCCGCAGGCAGCGACCATTGATGAAGCCTACCGGCACACCATTACCGAGGAAAAAATGAAGACCCAGCCCCGCCACATCGTGCTGGTACTGGGAGAATCCTATGCCCAGTGGCCGCTGCTGCCCCAGTTTGACAGCGTAGGCACCTACCTGGCGGAAAAAGGACGCAAGTTCGCGGCCTCTTCCCAGGCCATGGAGACACAGTACATGCTGGCCCACGGCACCGGAACCATGCCGGCGGTGAACGGCTTCGTCTCCGGTCTGCCCGATACGGGTATCTATCTCAATTACGAAAAAGAAAGTTATGAAGAAACCTACGGCGCCGGCATCGGCTCCGTTATGAAACAGTTAGGGTACAAAACCATTTTCTGGTACGGGGGCTTCGGCGCCTGGCAGAACGTGGAAAACTTTGTCCGGGTCCAGCATTTCGACGAGTTCCGGGACGCCAGCAGCTTTACCGGTGAAAAGGGAGGCAATGCCTGGGGCGTGCCGGACAAAGTGCTGTTCGACAACGCGGCGAACTACATCAAAAAGCATACAAACGAAAAAATTTTCCACCTGATCCTGACTACCACCAACCATCCGCCATACACCATTGATCTGAAGGCAGCCGGCTTTGACAGCGAACGCGTCCAAAAGAATCTGCCGGACACCATCCCCACCGATGCCAACACACTGAACGAACTGGGGCACATCTGGTACGCGGACCACGTGATGGGGGAATTTGTGGAAGAAACGGAAAAAGCCGTTCCGGACTCTCTGTTCGTCATCACCGGCGACCACGGGGAACGGTTCAGCTTTGCCAAGGAGATGGACCTGCAAACCCTGGCCTCCATTCCCTGCATCTTTTATGGCAAAGGCATCGACCCGGCCTGGCTGCCGGAAAAACAGTTCGGCTCCGCCCTGCAGGTGGCGCCCACTCTGGCTGTATTAGTAGGTCGTAAGGGAGACAGTTACACCAGTCTGGTACCGGATCTGTTACAAAAACAGGACTTCGTGTTCAACCACCGGCTGTGGGGAGACAAGACCGGCATGCATGAACAGAGCCTGCAGGAACCGGAACAAGTCGCAGCTGAAACGGCACAGGCCAACGCAAAGAAAGATACATCCTCAGCAGACCAGAGCAGAGCAGAAAAAGAAAAATCCAATACAAGCAGCAATCCTGCAGATAAAAACATATCCGCATCAACCGGCAACCCGGCAAAAAAATCCATGACCGCAGCCAACCGGACGCAAATCGAACAGCTGCGGCAGATCGCAGCCTGGCGGATCCTGAAAGGAAACCGGATAAAATAACCGCGGTATAGTTTCCTTCAGGCTTTAAAAATGGTATAATATATTGGTTAATATAAAACAGGTAGTTGCGTAGGAATGGCTTTTTATAATTGTAAAACACTCCAACACAATACTATTTCCACAATAAACGGAAAAGCATACACTGTTTATGCTAATATTTTAGGAGACCACAATGGACGAAAGTATTTTGCGGGAAGCAGGCCACCGCCTGTATATCACCAGCCGTCTGAAAGAAATGAAACGGTACCTGGTATTTCGCGCCCGGTGCCGGATGCATAAAGATATCATGGAAGATTTCCTTGACTTTTTTGCGGAAACGCCATTACGGAAAGGAATCTTGAAAGGGACGCCTGCCTTCATCGAGCAGGTGACCCGGGCCTTCTTTTACAAAGATTCAACGTATACAGAACGTTCGGCCCTGATCAAAAACCATGTGCTGTACATGGAAAAGCACTTTACGGAGCACGCGATCTCGGAGCTGTACGTAAATGTAGTTGAGGAACTGAACTTCGGGCAAAAGCTGACTTTGTGGGAAGATACCTTTGAAGACAAGCCTCTGCGCATGTCCTTATATTTCCACGCGGGACAGTATAAGGAAGGCTGTCTGTCCCTGATCCTCACCTGGGGAGAAGAAATCTTTTACCAGATCATGTTCTGGTTCGGGGCGGACAGGGAAAAAACCGGGGACGCCATTTGGATCGGCGCCCTGCAGGGCACGCCTCACGGCAGTGATGCCATCAAACGGATGACCAAGGCCTTTTTCGGCTACCGGCCCAAAAATTTAATTTTCTACGGCATTCGCAACCTGGCGCGCTGCCTGGGCATGAGCAAAATCTACGCGGTGACCAACGAAGGCTACTACGCCATGAACCATATCCGCATGGACCGGAAGCTGAAGACCGATTTTGGCGCCTTCTGGAAAGAATGCGAAGGCACGCCCTGCGAAGGAGACAAACGCTTCTATGTGATGCCGGTGAAAGAATCCCGCAAAGACATGAGCGAGCTGAAACCCTCCAAACGGGCCCAGCACCGCCGCCGGTTTGAAAAACTGGACTCCATCGACGCGGCCTTTGACGCCAGCTGCGCAAAATATTTGCTTAAAAAGTGACGGCGCAAAAATTATAAAGAAAAAGTGATTGCTTCGAATTCCGTATTATGGATTACTAAATCAGTAAGGATACCATTCGGATGCAGTCAGCAGGAAGAGTGAAACACGGATGAGGGCAGAAGAGTTAGCCGGAAAACGAATATTGATACACGCGCTGGTCAATCTGGGGGACGTGGTGCTGGCAACCAGCGCGGCGGCCTTATTAAAACAGCTTTGTCCCACGGTGCACATCACCATGATGGTCCGCCACTTTGCCCGGGAAATTGTCGCCAACAACCCCGTCATTGACGATTATATTATTTTTAACTATAAATCCAAGCAAAAATCCCTGAGCACTACATGGGAGATGGTCAAACAGCTGCGCCGCGGAAAGTTCGATGTCTGCATATCCCTGGACATCAAACTGCGGCCGGCCCTGCTGACCTTTCTGGCAGGCATACCCTGCCGGGTGGTGCCGGAACGGGTCTTTGACGACGCGCCCAGTAACGTAGTCAAACTCTATACCGACGTCATCCCCATGACAAAGGATTTTCTGCAGACGCCCCAGGCGGAAAACTTTCAGACCACCATACGGGGCTGGCTGCACGTGGAAGACGTTCACGCCAAACCGGTGATCGGCATCCCCACGGAGCAAAACGTCCGAAAAGCGGACGAATTGTTCCAACGGCTGCAGCCCGGCAAAAAGCACATTGCCCTTTGCGTGAAAGGCTCCTTTCCCTTAA
>JAEEGI010008423.1_pt1 | contig 22784 bp, 10 predicted proteins | sample 8958751 | NCBI WGS metagenome assembly JAEEGI01 (sample SAMN16246545, study PRJNA631951) | gut metagenome | biome: gut microbiome; feature: rumen; material: KS-attached | host: Bos | place: Iran: Karaj | collected 2018-10 | reverse complement strand
CTTCAAGGAGGTGCATGGCAACGCCATGCCAGCTAAGCCTACACAGCATCTTCTTGAGAACAGCCACCATGAACCGCCAAAACTCCCGGAAGATCTGCAAGATTATCCGGGGGATGTGCCCGCTGACTATGAACCTGTTCAGGAGATTACTGCACACGATTATTGGACGAGCCCTGACGCAGAACCGGCAGAAATCATTTACAAGGCGGTACCGCTTGAGGAGGATGGGTTTGAGGAAGAGTTAATCACGGAGGAAGTGACTATCATCGAGGAACCCGATGAATCCGAAGAAGGCATTGATCGCAGACTTGTTGACCCGGAGGTCTTGGCCCGACTCAACGAAGCCGAAAACCTATGGAAGCGGGATGATGTACCGCATTCCGGCTGGATCTGCACCGGTGTTTCGGATCTCGGCGCACCGGTTGGAATCTGTGAAATGTGCGGACACCAGATCATCCGGTATGCACACCATATGATCCACCCGCAGTATCGGCCCATCGTGGCAGGATGCTACTGCGCCGGGAAAATGGAAGGTAATATAGACGCAGCCCGTGAGCGGGAGCGGAATCTCAAGAATCAGCTGGCTCGAAAAGAGAGCTTTATCAGGCGGCAATGGAAGAGGTCGAAGAACGGAAACGAGTATCTGAGGATCCGCGGTCATGTGCTGGTACTGTACAGAATCAAAAACGGCGGAGGCTGGAAATATGCCATCGATTCAGCCTTTGCCAAGGCCGTGTTTGACAGCAGAGAACACGCGCTTATGGCAGCCTTCCTGGCGTTTGACAAGCTGGACAAGTGAGCATCGTTGAGCGGCACTGTCTGCGTAACTGCTCCGAAAAGAAATAGGAGGTTGAGAGCATGTTCCTGCTGCTTGTGGTTGTTTCTTTCTTTGTATGTCTGCTATTCAAAAAGAACGATTACTAATAGCCTTGGGAAAATCGGAAGTGTTGCCTGGAATTCTCTGCGATGGTATGATAACCAGTGACGGCAACTGCTCCCGGAGAGAAGTATAACGGAGGAATGTAACATGCCGAAAGCATCCTCGCAGAAACTCAAAATCCTGTATGTGATGGAATACCTCCTCAGGAATACCGATGAGGAGCACACGGTATCCATCAGTGACATCGCCGCCTATCTGGATGCGCATGACATCCCCGCACAGCGGAAGTCTCTTTATGACGATATTGAAGCTCTGCGGAAATACGGCTTGGATATCGTACAGACGAATCGCGGAAAGGTATATGGCTACTATGTGGCCAGCCGCGATTTTGAACTGCCGGAATTGAAGCTCCTTGTTGACAGCGTCCAGTCTTCAAAATTTATCACGCATAAGAAGACTTCTGCGCTGATCCGGAAAATCGAGAGGCTGGCCAGTATTCACGATGCCCATCTTCTGCAGCGCCAGGTCTATGTGCAGAACCGGATCAAGACGATGAATGAGTCAATTTATTATAACGTCGATGAGATCCACAACGGCATCTCACAGAATCGCAAGATCAGATTCAGATACTTTGATCTGACGGTAACAAAAGAACGCAGTTACCGGAAAGACGGCGAGTATTATGTGATGAGCCCATATGCGCTGACTTGGGACAATCAAAACTACTACCTGGTGGCATTCGACAGCATTGCCGGGATAATCAAGCATTTCCGGGTAGATAAGATGAGCGACATTTCGATGATCGATGAACCCCGCGACGGTCAGGAAGCGTATAAGATCCTGGATATGGCCCAGTATTCCAAATCGATCTTCGGGATGTTTTCCGGAGAGCCGGAACCCGTCAGGCTGCGTTTCAGCAATAATCTGGTCGGCTCTGTACTGGACCGCCTCGGTCATGATATCATGCTCATACCCGATGGTGAAGATCACTTCACCGTTACCGCCGATGTGGTCGTCAGTCCGCAGTTTTTTGCGTGGGTTTTCGGATTCGGAGATCTTGCGCAGATACTTGGACCAGACACCGTCGTTGAAGAGATGGTGAAGCAGCTCCAAACCGTGATGGCTGCATATGCATCTTGAAGAATCTCGACCCGCCCCATGACCTAAGCTGGGGATACGCGGGCCACTGATCATAGTACACCCCAATTACTCTGAAAGAAGGACTTAAGCATGAACAAAAAAGAAGTCAGCGAACTGCGGCGAAGATTCAATCCGGAGAAGACAGCAATCAGCAATATCTATGGCTGCTATGTGAATGGCAACAAAGAAGTGATTGCCTATTTGGATGAGTCTCTGGGCATCATGCCGCAGGAAGAAGCTGAGCAGTACCTGGCGCTGCTGAAGAAGGCGCTTTCCGGAAAACTCAATCGCAATCTGATTGATATCATATTCACAACGGAACAGGTAATGGACAGCGATACTCACCGGCTGCTGATGGCTCTCCGCGAAGGAAAGAGCGAAGCGCGGAAACAGTTCTTTCAGACCGTTATTGATTCACTCGACATGGGAGACAGTAATTATCTCATTCTCTGCGCAAATGACGCCTATGACGTTCCATTCAAATCTGCCGGAGATATTGACAGATCGTCTCTCAAGTACGCAGCGGGTGAAGCGGATCAGGTATATCGATACTTCATTTGCGCTGTATGCCCGGTGAAGGACGGGAAGAAGGAGCTGGGCTTCTTTTCGGGAGAGAATGAATTCCATAACAGCCTGGCGAAGCAGGTTGTTTCGGCACCTGAGCTCGGATTCCTGTTTCCCGCATTCGATGATCGTGCGTCCAACATTTACAACGCGTTGTTCTATGCCCGCAAACCGGATGAGATCCACCATGAGTTCATTGATGCCATATTCCAGGTGGAGCCGCCCATGTCTGCCGCTGAACAAAGAGAAGCGTTTGAACGCGCCCTCTCCTCTTCACTTGATTGCCGCATGGAGGTTATCCGCGCTGTTCATGAACAGTTGAAAGCAAAAATCGACGAGCACAAGGAAACAAAGGAAGAAGCGCCTCTTTCTGTATCCGTGGGAGACATCACCGCGATTCTGACGGACTGCAATGTGGCCGAGGAACAGATTAAGACTTTCCAGAAGAACTATAAGGAAAGCTTTGGCCAAGGCGTTTTGAATCCGGAAAACATTATCGACAGCCGTAAATTTGAGGTTCGTACCGGTGAAATTACAATCACCGCTGACCCCGAACTGTCGTACCTCGTGGAGACAAGAGAAATCGACGGCCAGAAGTATATAATGGTCCCTGTCTCAGGAGAGACTGAACTGAATGGGTTTGCAGTGGAAGTGTAAGTGACCACTGAGCCAGACCCATACGGAAGAATGATTCGGCGATCAGGAGGCTTTGCTGATATGGATGCTCTACTGGCGATCCTCACAAGAAGAAGCACCAGAAACTTCAGGCCCGATGCGGTGGAAGAAGATAAGCTGGAAAAGATACTGAATGCTGCCAGGCAGGCTCCCAGCGGCGGCAACAATCAAACGAATCACTTCTTGGTGATCCGGAACCGGGATGTGATCCAGAAACTGATCGAAATGACGGAAACAGCATTCTCAAAAATGGAGATTGCGGAGGACACCTACGCCAGTCTGAAGTATGCGATCTCCGCCTCTAAGAAAGGCGGATATGTTTTCTGCTACAATGCGCCCGTCCTGATCGCCGTTGCAAACCGAAAGGACTACAGCAACAATATGGCCGACTGTGCGTGCGCCATTGAAAACATGATGGTCGCTGCCAACGCCCTGGATCTGGGCAGCTGCTGGATCAACCAGCTGCGCTGGCTGAATGAGGAACCGGCACTGGTGAAATATCTCCAGTCCCTCGGCATGAAAGAGAATGAACGCATTTACGGCGCTGTGATTATCGGCTATCCCGCTACTGAAAGCGGTCTGCCGAACAGAAATCTGATGGTCCAGAAAGGAAACAAAGTCACTTACATCGACTAGAGCAAACAGGTTTCTGGAAGAGCAGGCGAAAAACGTGTCTTAAAAGCATTCGTAACGGAGGAAACATACATAATGACCAGAATCACCAGCAAGTACATAGACATTCCGGGGATGAACAACACCCGTGACCTTGGCGGAATGCGCACGAAAGACGGACGCGTGATCCGACCGAACATGCTCTACCGGAGTTCGAAGCTCAGCAAACTGGAGGACAAGGACTGGTTCACTCAGAACGTAGCTTTAGTGGTGGATATGCGCTCTTCCATGGAGATCAACGAGAACCCGGATCCGCAGATTCCAGGCGTGGGTTATCTGCATCTGCCGATCTTCGAGATGCAGGCCGTGGGAGTCTCCCGGGACAAGGAGTCCGACCAGCGGGCTGCCCCGATGGATACGGAGGCAGCGATCAAAAGCATGTCCTCCGTTTATGCCCGTTTCGTGAATGACGAGTTCTGCCTGTACCAGTACCGCAGGTTCATCCGGCTTTTGTTTGAGCCCAGGGAAAAGGCGATCCTCTGGCACTGCTCCGCAGGGAAGGACAGGACCGGCACTGGCGCTCTTTTTATCCTGGAGCTGCTGGGCGTGGACCGGGAGGATATCATAGCGGACTACCTGATGACGAACGAATACCTGAAGGACGAGATCCAGGAATTTGTCGATCGGGCGGCGGAGCGGAGCGGCGGCATGGACGAGGCGGCAAGAAAGGCCCTGTCTGTTCTGATGGGCGCCCACGAGAGGTATCCGCTTACCGTTTACGAAGAAGCGGAAGCAAAGTATGGGACCTTCGATGCGTTTATCCGGGATGGACTGGGTATCAGCGACACTGAACGCGAAGAGCTTCAGCGGAAATATCTGGAGTGAGTAAATGAAAAAAATAATTGCACTGATTCTCATGGCGGCCATCGCCTTTGGGTGCAATCGGCGGTGGCCGGCGGCAGCTGATGCGGCCATAACGGCAGCACAGCGGTGCCAGCGGCAACCCGGTTTTGAAACAAAATCTATGCGCCAGCCAGCGGCCGCTGATGCGGTGACCAACGGCCGCCCGGCGGTGGCAACGGCCGGTTAAGTCATGCAGTCGTTTTAGGCTTAATCATAACCGTGTAATGCTTCGTGGCACGCTTCAGAATTGCGTTCGCAGAGACCTCATCATTCATTATCATTGCGCTCCAGCTGGAGGGGTCTCGCTGAGAGCAGATGATGGTGCTGAGGTTAATCTCACAGCGCTTTTCCAGGATCTCGAAGAGAATCTTCACTTCACGCTCATCGCTCAGAGTGTGGAGCAGGAAGTCATCCAGGATGAGAAGCGCGGCACCGCAGATACGCTTAAGCCTCTTCTGGTATTTCATGTAGTCCACAGCCTTGAGCGCAACAAGTTGCTCCAGAAGGACTTCACAATGGTGGTACTCAACCTTGTAGTCATTGCAGGCAACGATTCCCAGGGCCTTTGCCAAATAGGATTTGCCACTGTCAGACGGGCCCAGGATACAGAGATTCATACCAGACGAGACGAAATCCAGAGATGAGAGCGTTGCTGTAATGCCTCGGGGGAGGTATTCCCGGTCGGCGGAATCGACACAACTGGAAAGCTCCTGCGGGCAACCACGGAGATGCGCAGCGCGCAGACGGCTCTGGATGCGCTTGTTAATCTTCTTCTGGTACTCCGGCTCCACCAACTTGGCAATGGCCATCAGCGGATCAAGATGGATGAAATCCGGAGAACGGAACATTTCATCCAGCGTGGCAGACATTCCCGGAAGCCCCATGTCGTTCAGTTCTGTCACCACGGTATTGAGAAGAGCTTTTCCTGTCAGCATTACTTGCCACCGCCCTTTCCTTTGCTCTGCGCCAGACTCTGGCTGCGGGAAAGAAGCGTGTTTATGTCCGTGGCGTCGGCACCCATGACGAAAGCTCCCTTGTTGCGCTCATCATTCAAAGCGGTGTTGTAACCGGCAGCGCCAAGGTCGTCGGCAACGACAGGAATCGTGTTTTTAATGAAAGTATAGGTGGTCTTGCCCAATTCCAGCGCCTGACGGCAGGTTTCCTCCAGCGCCTGCTTACTGTACTTCTTGCTAAAGCTCAACACTCCCTGGCACATCCGGTAGGTCTGTACTTCCAGCTTGCGGCTGGCAAGAATGCGCTTAATGACCTCGCTGGTATTCGGCCCGATGGTCATGGCCCGGCGGGTGAAATACGTTCCGTTCCATTCGGAAATTTCCCTGTAGTTTTCCGGAAGATGGCTCGGATTAGTAGACCACTGGCTCCTGCTCGTAGCCCGCGGCCATTCACAGATGAACTCGCCTTCCTTGGAGAAAATCTTCACCGTAGTGGTCGATGCCCGGATGAGAACCTCCTTGTGCAGATAGGCGCGGTCTACGCTGTAGTAGGCATTGTCGAAGCGGACGTGGTAGTCCGAAGAGACCTTCGCCATCCGGCGCTCCATGTACTCATAAGGTACGGCCGGCAGCGGCATGAGTTCCTTACGTTCCTCGTTCCAATAGTAGCGCCGGTTATGCGGCTTCTTCGAGAACGGAGCGTTATTGAGTTCCTCCAGGTGCCGCCAGAGGTCACGGTTGAACTCTTCCAGGCTGAAATAGTCCATCTCCTCCATGTCATGGAAGAAACCCTTCTCCAAAATACCGACGGCATTCTCCACAGAACTCTTGTACTTGGGCTTCTTCACCTTGGCGGGCAAGATGACGGTGTGGTTGTGTTCAGCCCACTCGGCATAGTCCTTGTTCAGTTCCGGCGAGATCCAGTCCCTGTTAGCGATGACGGCTTGCTTGCAGTTGTCGCAGACAACCAGTGCCGGAACGCCGCCGAAATATCCGAGCGCATTGTTATTAACGGCGATCCACTGTGGCTCCTTAGTAGAAGTCATGCCTTCCGCATAGATGAGCTGGGAATACGGAAGAATGGCCACGAATACTACGATCTCTACGACCTCGCCGGTGAGACGATCCACCATCTGAAAGGTCTTCCCGGCAAAGTCCACCTCCATCTTCTGGCCGATGACAGCGTTGAAGTGAAGCGTTTCCTTGTTTTCCTCACACCACTTGGCGTAGTTTTCGCAGAACTGCCGGTACGAGTAGAACTTCAGGCCGCTGTCCCTGCAGGTCTTTGAATACCGATTCCAGAGCACGACAAGCGTCATGTTCTGCCGGGATGCCATAGCTTTTGCGACTCCCTCGTAGTCCGGCATTTCATAGCTCAAATCCCTGCCGACGATTGCAGGATTCTTCCCGTAGACCTCAGCCGCGATTCCATAGTTCGTAATCCCTTGCGGAAGAGGATAGCCGAGCGTCTTGCATTCTTTGAATGCGCGGAGAAAGTCGTTGACGCCAGACGGACTGATTCCAAGAGCTTCCGCGATTGCCTTCCCGCTCATCTGAAGAGCGTAGTGTCTTGTAATGATGTCCTTGTAGTCTAACATTCATTACCCTCCAAAAAGTGTATTTCCGCTGCCGCGGATAACACCATTATGGAGGATTCACTGACTACTTCAACATCTCATGACGGCTGCCGCTGCCACCGCACCGCTGCCGTTTAGCTCCGCATCAGCTGCCGCTGAGTTCCGCAATATGCACCTTTGGGCTCCCCGTATACGTTTTCGCCAGCGATGCTGGTAAACCAGGCCAGCCAGTGGTGATCTCATCGGCATGCCATGTCGCCGGCTTTGTCGATCAAGCGGGCTGTCTTTGGATGTGTGGGAGTACATCAGATTTCCCGATCAGCGTCGAAGGGGACCGGCAGTCGGCATACGGTGCGCCGATCCAGTCAACCCCGATCAAGGTCATGGACCATGTGCGTTCGGTCAGCTTCGGGTATCTCTTTTATGGTATCATCAAGGACGACGGTACCCTGTGGATGTGGGGACGGACGGATGATGGCGTGATCGGCAACGACTACGGCTACGATACCGCGACGGAAACGAACTGGGGCACCGATTACAGCCAGGCCTCTCCCGTTCAGATCCTGGATCATGTGACCGCCCTCAGCTGTGGCACCTGCAGCGCCGCTGCGATCAGGGACGACGGCTCGCTGTGGATGTGGGGCGAGGTTTCCAGGATCGGGCACGGCGTGACGGGCACAGGAAAAGATACCAATATGGACCATTGGCCGGTTCAGACGGTCCCAATCCAGATCATGACGGACGTTAATGCAGTCAGCTGCGGCAGCAACATCACCGCGGTCATCAAAACGGACGGGTCACTGTGGGCATGGCACTACATCGACAGTAATGAACAGGGGTATGTTGTGCATACCGCTTCTGAACCGGTCAAGCTGCTGGACGGCGTGGTTTCCGTCAGCTGCGGATACGACTTCCTGACTGCGCTGAAGAACGACGGGACCCTATGGACCTACGGCAGCAACAGCTTCGGTATGCTGGGGACCGGGAGCCGGGACGCTGAAAGCTTTGGAGCACCGGTAAAGATCATGGACAATGTCGTGCAGGCGTGCGCCGGCGACCAAAGCGGCGCTGCGGTGTGCAGCGACGGAACGCTCTGGACGTGGGGCGACAATACCCTGTGCGCTTTGGGAAACGGGGAATTCGTTCGATCCGGTATGCTCATTACGGAGGAGCAATATAAGACGGCGCCGGGCAAGATCCTGGAGAACATATGCTACGTCAGTATGAACTATGGTCACGGCTATGCTCTTTCAAACGACGGTTCCATGTGGGTATGGGGCTGCAACTCGGCCGGCGAACTCGGAAATGGTTTTCAGGGCGATTACAGCGTGTGGGCGAACGGGGACAGGGAACATTCTTCACCCTTCCAAAGCAGCCCTGTCAAAACCCCTAAGGCCTTTATGATCGCCTTGGATCCTATCCCGGCAGACGCCAGCGCTGACACGGTTAAGGTCATGGTCAATGGATTTTATGTGGAGTGGCCGGACGCGGAGCCGTTTATCGACGAGAACAGCCGGACCATGGTGCCGCTGCGTGCCGTTGCCAACGCCATGAAGCTTAATGTGACTTGGGAGGCATACGCGCGCGTGGCTTCTTTCTCCGATGGGACGAAGACGATCCGGTTTCCCATCGACAGCTGCCAGGCCCTGACGGATGCCGGCGGCACGGTGGATATGGATACTGCGGCGGTCATCGTGAATGACCGGACGTACGCCCCCGTGCGTTATCTGGCGGAGTTTTTCGGATATAGAGTCGATTGGGATAGGGAAACCAGAACTGTGATTCTGGAAGAAGCCGGATGACTGCCGAAGATAAAGTAAATGTCCAGTAGCATCAGGAAACGCATGACTTATGTAGTGTGAGGCTTCCCAGAGACGATGAACGAGGAATTGTAATGTTTTGTGCGCTTTTAGGATCATAATGGTCTGGTTAATTCTGACAGTTGGAAAAGACTTAGGTTGAAACTAGGAGGAGACCACCTCAGGGCGGCCTCCTCCTTTTCAATTACAAGGCTGCTTCAGCCGGGATAATCAATACCCCGTCTTAGGCAGCGGACTAGTGTCGGCAGGGCGGAACACGACGGTGAGCCACTGGGCAGTGGCGGTTTGCCGGCTGAACTAATATCTCCATCTGCTGGCATCGAAAGCGGGTCGCATAAGCTCAATCTGGCCTCGGTTCAACCCGCATCCCTTCGCAATGCTCTCCCAGCTCCCGTTAATCAGTTGGCAAAGATTCTGTGCCATTTCAGCAGCCTCGTTTTTTCCGAGCTGAAAGTACTGGGATACTTCAAGAGCAAGATGAATATCCAGGGTATTGTCTTCGAGACTGATGTTCAAAGCGAGTCCATTTCCATCTGGCTGTGGGTTAAGATCATATGCTGGAGAGAGCACCCAGCCAGAAGGAGTAAGCAAGAATCCATGATTCCGAAGATGATCGTCAGTATTGGAGATAGCAATATTGAAAACGATTCGTTTCCAGAGTTCTGCCAAGTCTTCCTTTGGCCGAGCACCATGCGTTGAGAGGAAATCCGCAAGTTCCAGATAGGATGTCCCATCATCCGCTGAAGCGCCGTCGGTCTTGTTTAGCATAGTCATAGCTGAAGAAAAGTGGATCCGGCGATCACCCTCCCGGTCGAATCTCTTGACAAGAAATGTACTGCCGAGTGATGAGAATGTCTCAAGCCGTGATTCGGGAACCCGCAGACCGCAAATCCGTGCAGCTTCATTCACGGCTTTCTCCCATGCACCCACATTGGTTTTGTCATGTCTTGACGGAAATTTCGCAATCCACAAAGATCCATCCACATTCTGAATGGTCGCCTTAGGGCGAGCGCCACCCAACGAGGAACCGGGTCGCAGAAGTTGCTTAAGCCATGTGTCATTCAGAGCGTTTTCATCTTTTTCAAACTCTCTCGACGCTTCTTCCAGAGATCGGAGAGTTGCCCATGGAGGGACAGTTTCTTCGCCATCGCTCGAAAGAAATGGGCCTCCTTCTTCCAGTGCAAACCGCAGTGCGCCCATTCTCGACTCATCATATACGCCAAGAAGGTAGTCACTGGTCAGAAGTGCCCGGGGTTTTCGTCCTTCTTCTTTTGCCCGCAATCTCTCGCGGCGGTCCATCAGGGTTCGTCCCCATCTGTCCGGTGCTGAATCGGAGAAAATACCGAAATTAGGCTTTTTGTAGACGTATTGTCTTCCGGAATACAGCTCCAGATCAGGGTCTATCGTGATAGGGGGCGCACTGCGAAGGTAGTCTTCGTTGTATTCGAAAGAATAGACCTCACTACCCCGACTTTCACTGACATACAGAAGTCCCATGAGACGTGGAGTGATCGCGGACCAGTTCTCGTAAACGTAGATTTTCTTCTCTTCCTTTGCCATTATACCGTTTCACTCCGTTTCGGTGCACGCTTTTTGGGCAACAATGCCAAATCCTGTAGTTTTCGCCCTAGTTCATCATCTTTTGCAATCAGCAGCAGATCTTGATCTATACCGCCAAGCGCATGTAGGGCCGCTGCGTATGCCCCCATGGACACGGACGAGGATCCTTTCTCAACATTCCAAAGAGTAGCGCGGCTTATGCCTGCACGCTCTGCGACCAGCTCGACGCTGAGTTTTCGCCTTAAGCGGGCGAGCTTAATCTGTTCTCCCATCTGCTGAAGAATCGCCTGTGTGGAAGGCATGACGGTAACATTTCTTTTCCCCAACGCTATCACCCCCGTAATGTTTACTATTATAAACATATATTCTAGTTTGTCAAGGTAATAAGGCGTTATTCAACACTGCTAAAGTAGTTCGACAAGTCGGGAAAATGTGTTGAAGAGCTTTTTGGTAAGGAGGAAGCCACCTTATCGGGTAGCTTCCTCCTTTTCAATTACAAGGTTGCTTCAGCCGGGATTATCAATACCCGGTCTTAGGCAGCGGGGTGGTGTCGGCGGGGCGGAAGACGACAGTGAGCCACTGCGCATTGGCAGTTTGCCACTCGTTGAGATACTGACCGCCCATAACTGGCTGGTCACGATCTTATCCTACCTGATGACCTTGCAAACTTTTGGCTGTTAGCAAATTCTTTGCACGATAGCTTGCAAAGAATTGCGGTATGTGATAGTATTTGCACGGTGAGGTGAAGAATAAATGCGGTTAATCAGAGAAAAATACCTGAAGATCATCCGTCCATACTATGATGTTGATCTGATTAAGGTGATTACCGGCGTCCGCCGAGCAGGAAAGTCCGTTATTCTGGAGTGTATACGAGATGAACTTTCTGCGTCCGGCGTTGCTCCGGATCATATTGTCTTCATCAATCTTGAAGACTTGGATTATGAGGGAATCCGGACTGCTTCCGATCTCAACAGAGAAATCAAGGCACGCATTGCCGATGATGGCCGCTATTATTTGTTCATTGATGAGATTCAGCATGTAGAGGGATTTGAGAAAGCGCTTGCCTCCTTCCGTGCAACACTGAACGCTTCCATCTTCGTTACCGGAAGTAATTCCCACCTTTTGTCTGGCGAGCTCGCCACACTTCTGACAGGCAGGACCGTTGAATTTGAAATCCTTCCGTTTTCCTTCAGCGAAATGAAGGAGTATTATGAGCTGAGAAATCTGCAGTTTCAGGACGAACAGGTTTATGATTATCTGAAGTGGGGCGGGTTTCCGCTCCGGTTTGATTTCAGCGAAGAGGCAGAAATACAACGCTATCTCACCAATCTCTATACAGGGATACTGAACCGGGATATTCTGACAAAGAAGAGCAGGATCGACCGCAGAGTATTTATGGATATCGCGATGTACGTGCTTTCAAATGCGGGGAAAGAATTCTCCGCTGAAAGCATCATGGATTACTACGAAAAGAAAAACCATCGAAGCGTCAGTCAGCGCACGGTCTATAACTATCTTGAGAAGATGCAGAAAGCGTTCCTGATCCACCCTGTTCAAAAGTATGATACCGTTGGGAAAACAGCTCTTCAGGCAAAGCAGAAATACTATGCCATAGATACCGGATTCCGAACGATCCATACGAATACGATCAACTTCGAGGATACCTTCTTTCTGGAAAACATCGTCTATAATGAATTACTCTTCCAGGGCTTTACTGTCTTCACGGGAAAGACCCATAAAGGAGAAGTCGATTTCGTCGCGATTCGGAACGGAAAAAAGTGCTTCATTCAGGTTTCCTATCTTATGCCTTCTCAGGGCACCATTGAGCGTGAATTCGGTGCCTTTGACCCGATCACAGATGCATCGCCGAAGTATGTTCTCTCCCTGGATAAAGTCGATTTGAGCCGAAATGGAATCGCACACATGAACATTGTAGACTTTTTACTTCATCGACAACAACTTGCTCTGACCTAGAATTGATGAAACAGCACTTTTTCAAGAGCAGAATCGGATTATTAGAGAGACATTTTTGCAATGATCCGACACGGGCATGGAGGAGACCACCGATTAAGCTGGCCTCCTCCTGTTCTGTTATGCGGCTGCTTCAGTCCGGAAGATCAATACCCGGTCTTAGGCAGCGGCGTGGTGTCGGCGGGGCGGAAGACGACAGTGAGCCACTGGGCAGTGGCGGTTTGCCATTCGTTGAGATACTGTCCGCCCACGTCTGCGCGGTTGACGATGTTGTACCCGTCCGTCACGTCACCTTTTACCATGACCTGCAGGGTGGGCTTCGCCACGGAAGCGAACCCGCTGGGGACCGTACCGAACTCGAACCGAATATCCGTCACATACTCGCCGGTCCCAAGGCCGAGCGCCTCGGGCTTGAGCGAGACGGAGTAATTGTTCGTGGTCAGCAGATCCTTCGCGAGCAGCCGGTAATCGTTCACGTTGGTCTTGAAGACGATCCGGTAGTACAGGCGCTGGTTATAGGTGCCGGTGGTCAGGCTGATGGCATTGGTCGCATCCGTGGGGATTCGGTCATGCCAGAAGAAATTGTCGAGCGCCACGTTGGAGGTATTGGCAATGCTAGAGAAGTCGTACCGCATCGTATTAGCGGGCATGACCTCTTTGTTGCCGACCTTGCTGATCGTAACGCCGAGCTTTACGGGTTTGTTGTAGCAGGAGAGCTTAATGATCTGGCCAGGGTACTCGATCTCGGCGATCATGCGCTCACTGCTCAGCTGATAGTATGCGGGTGCGGTCACCTCAGTCACATAATAGTGGCCGAGGGGCAGCGGAGCGGATGCCGCAACGCCGTGCGCGTCGGACGTGATATACCCGATGACAGCGCCGCTGCGGGCGTTCGTGATCTCGAAAACAGCGCCTTTCAGCGCATCGCCTTTCTGCTGCCCGGTGATCTCATTGTGATCGGAAGCGTATTTCCTGACCTGGATCTGGCCGGTCACGGCGACGTTCTCCCAAGTGATCTGGGCGGTCTTGCCCCGCTCGATATACACGGTCTTGTACTGGTCGTCGAGCACGTACCCTTCCGCGGTCTGAAGCTCACGGATGAAATACTTGCCCTCCGGGAACTCATTGCTGATCCAGATATAGCCGTCCTGGTCGGTGGTGTACTCGCCCAGAGGATTCTTGCCCTCGCCGTAAAGCACAAACTTGACGCCGTAGATGCCCTTTTTGGTCTGCGAGTCGATCTTGTGGATCATGATCGAGGCCATGTGCTTGTTGGTCAGCATAAGCTGCGTGACTTGTCCGTCTTTGACGCAGACCTGAGCAGGAGTAGCATCCAGCTTATAGCCGTCAGCAGCTTTGAGTTCAATCACCTGGTACCAGCCCGCCTCCAGAGAAGGCAGATAGACTAGGCCCTGGCGGTCCGTGGTATAAGTGCCGATGACATCACCGGACATTTTGCGGACCTCGAACTGCACGCCCTTGATCCGCTCGCCGGTATCTTCGTCGCTCTTGGTAATCAGGAGCCCGCCGGCGGGCGTGTTATAGAACGTGAGTATGGTCGTGGAGCTTTCGCTCACCGTCGCGGTCTGGGTGCGTTCACCCTCATTGATGGTATAGCCGGGGATGGTTTGCTCTTCGGTCACGACGACGGTGCCGGTCACGCCGGAGATGCGGATCTCGCCGTTTCGGTCAGTAAGATATCTCCCATTGGTATTGAGCTTGCCGCCCTCAGCCTCGACATATCTGCCGTCCGCGTAGGTGATGCTGAATTCGACGCCGACGAGCGGCGCTTTGGTGACGTAATCCAGCTTGCGAACGACCAGCGTGCCCTGACGGCTGTTTCTGAAAATGAGCTCATTGTTCTCGCCGCTGCCCTTGATCTCGATCGTCTGAGGCATACCGTCGAGCACATAGCCGTCCAGCGCCTTTGTCTCCTGTACGGTGATGACGGCACCGGCCTCCAGGTTGGAGATCAGGATGACCCCGTTCTTATCCGTGTAGAATACGCCGTTGGAATTGCCCACGGGCGCGCCGCTGCCATCGGTGATCTTAAACTCGACGCCGGCAAGCGGTTTGTTCTCGGAGCCTTCTTCATACTTTTGGATGGTCAGAGAATTCAGCTGGCTGTCCGTGAAGGTCATCTGGTTGCTGCCGCCTGCAGTGGAGCCGGAAGTATCGGTCCCGCTGCTGCCAGACACGATGCCGGCCGGCGCAGTATAGGCCTGACCATAGGCCCCTGTGATAGTGATCGTCTGGGGATTGGGATTGAGAGCATAGCCCTTAATGGTGCGGATCTCCTTGGCCACGATGGTCGTTCCGGCCGGGAGGCCGGTAATGACGATGCGGCCATTGGCATCGGTAGTGAATTCGCCGTTGCCTCCTCCGACGGGAGTGCCGTTTGCATAGGTGATCAGGAAGGTGACACCAGCGAGGGGCTTGCCCGTGTTATCGGCGAGCTTGGTGATGACCAGGCTCTGCAGTGCGGAGTTTACGAACTCCACGGTCTGTGTGTCGTTGCCGCCGACCTTGACGGTCTGAGGCTGGGAGTCCATGACGTGATTGGTATCCGTTGTCAGCTGGGTGATCTCATACGTGTCGGGGTCAAGCTTCAGCAGACGGATCTCACCGTTCTCATCTGTCCGGTACAGACCTTTGCTGGAAGTCAAGCCTTCGTTGTCATCGACATAGACACCCGCGATGGTGGTGATCCTGAACTCGGCGTTTGCGATCGGCTGCCCAGTCGCGCTGTCTTTGAGTTTCACGATGAGCCCGCCCTTGCGCTCGTTATAGATCGTCATGGTTTGCAGGCCACCGCTCTTGATCAGAATGCTCTGCGGTTCGGCATTGAGGACGTAGCCGCTGATGCTCTCGATCTCCTGCGCGGTGATCGTCACGCCGGGCTTCAGGCCGGTAATGGAGACCTGACCGCTCTGATCAGTGACGTACTCGCCATTATTATCGCCAACGACAGTGCCGTCGCTGGAAGTGACTTTTATCCGGATGCCTGCCAGAGGATTGGTGGTGCCCCTTTCGAAGACACGAATCAAAAGCGCCTGCAGCGGATCGCAGTAGGCCGTCAGCTCCTGGGTATCCATGGGATCGACAACGATCGTCTGGGACCGTGTCGCTTCATGGACAGAGTAGCCGGGGACAGTTTCGACCATGGACACAACGACAGTCCCGGTCACGCCGGTGAGAACGATCTCGCCGGCTTCATCGGTCTTATACAGACCGTTGGAGCTGATCTTGCCGTCTTTGTCAGGAACGAATTCGCCGGTGGCAGTGGTGATCTTGAACCACACACCCTCGATGGGCTGCATGGTCGCACTGTCCAAAGCGTGGATAGTGAGCGCGCCGCGCTGTGCGTTCCAAAACACCAGCTCATGCACATCGCTGCTCTTGATCGTGATCTGCTTGGGCGTACCGTCGAGAATATAGCCGTCGACAGTCCGAACCTCACGAACCGTAAGGACCAAACCCTGCTCCAGGTTGGGGATGACGATCTCGCCCTGAGCGTCAGTGTAATATACGCCGTCATTGGATCCGACCATGCTGCCGTTGCCGTCGCGGACCTCGAATGCCACGCCGGCCAGAGGCTCATTGTCCGTGCCCTGGATATACTTGTGGATCACCAGCGTGGACAGAGGCTGATCGTAAATCACGATCTCATTTCCGCTGCTCGCACCGGCTCTGACGGCAGCAGGGGCAGTGTTCTCCTGCGTGCTGCCGTTAACGCCGACCACGATGGTCTTGGGTTCGCTGTTGAGGGTATAACCCTTCACGGTCTTCACTTCTCGGATGACCAGGGTTGTTCCGGGAGCGAGCCCATTCAGGACGATGCGGCCATTCTCATCGGTAATATGCCGCCCGTCAGCGGACCCGACATAATTACCCGCCCCGTCGGTGATGAGGAACGTCACGCCGGGGATAGGCACAGTCGAGCCTTCAGCGTATTTCTGGATGACCACGCTCTGCAGAGGATCATTCTCAAACGTGAGGTACTGGGTATCGTTTGCTTTAACCAGGACGCTCTGCTCATCGCCGCTCAGCACATACCCTTCCGGAGCTTTGGTCTCGCGGATGACATAGGTGTCCGGAGCAATATCGGTAAGACGGATCTCTCCATTCTTATCCGTGTAGTAGAGGCCCTTGGTGGAACTCTGACCGGAATGATCGTCGACGTAACTGCCGTCGATGTGCGTGATGAGGAATTCCGCGCCTTCCAGAGTTTCGCCGGAGAAACTGTCCACCTTCCGGATTACAAGGCCGCCGAGCCGTCTGTTGTAGAAGATCAGGGTCTGGGCTTCACCGGCTTTGATCTTGATGCTCTGAGGCGTGCTGTCGAGGACGAACCCTTCGGCTGCGTGGATCTCCTTCGCGGTCACGGTCACGCCCGGTTCAAGACCGTCGATAACGATCCTGCCGTTCCGGTCTGTGAGATATTCACCGTTATTGGCTCCGACGACCGTACCGGAGGAGTCCGTCACGAGGAAGAGCGCGCCTTCGACAGGCTCGGTTGTGCCATCCACGTATTTCTGAATGGTCAAGGTTTTCTGAGGCGAATTCCAGAACACGATCTCATGTACTTCGCTGCTTTTGATCTGGACCTGTTTCGGGGTGCCGTCCAAGATGAACCCGTCAACGGTCTTTACTTCCCGGACATTGACCACGGTGCCCTGTTCCAGATCAGTAATGACGATCTTACCCTCGGAATCCGTATAATAAACGCCATTGCCGGGCCCGATCGCACCGCCGTTACCGTCAGTGAACTCAAATGCGACGCCGCTGATAGGCTCGTTCCGAGAGCCTTCTACATACTTGTAAATAATCAAAGTGGAAAGCGGGTCATCGTAGAAAACAAGGGAGTTTCCGGTCCCGGTCGTTATGGACGAAGCGTCCAACACACGGGCACTGTTCGCCGTGTTCAGGCTCTTCAGGATCGGGACAGATGCTGCTGCAGTATTGCTGCCAGCATCCACGCCGACCACGATAACCTGGGGAGTGCCGTTGAGCGCATACCCGTCGACAGTCCGGACCTCACGTACAAGAAGCGTAGTCCCTGGGGTAAGGCCGTTCAAAACGATGCGACCATTCTCGTCGGTCACGTGTTTCCCATCGGCGGAGCTGATAGGAATGCCAGCGCCGTCGGTCACCAGGAAGACAACGCCGCTCAAAGGCTTTGTGGTCCCCTGGATATACTTCTGGATCACGACGGTCTGCAGAGGCACATTTTCGAACACGACCGTCTGGTTATCGTTCGCGTTGACCTGTACGCTCCGCTCTTCGCCGGCAAGCACGTAGCCTTCGGGAGCCCGGGTTTCGCGGATCACGTAAGTATCCGGATCCAGGTTCGTCAGACGGATCTCGCCATGGCGGTCGGTGTAATAAATGCCTTGGGTGGAAGTCTGGCCTTCGTGGTCGTCGACATAGCTGCCGTCGATGCGCGTGATAATAAACTCTGCGTTGGCCAGCGCTTCGCCGGTGACACTGTCCACTTTTCGGATAACCAGGCTGCCTTTGGGTTCATTGAAGAAGGTCATCGACTGGGCCTCTCCGGGATTGATCCGGATGCTCTGGGGAGTGCTGTCCAGCACATAACCGGGTGCGGCTTTAATCTCTTTTGCGGTCACAGTCACACCAGGCTCAAGGCCGGTAATGACGATGCGGCCATTCCGGTCAGTGGTGAATGCGCCGTTGTTTGTACCTAACACCATGCCGCTGCTGTCGGTGACGAGGAAAATGACGCCCTCGATGGGATCGGTCGTGCCCTCTTCGTATTTCTGGATGGTAAGGACCTGTTCCGGCGCGTTCCAGAACGTAAGCTGCTGGGTCTGACCGCCGATGATGCGGATGTCCTGGGGAGTGCCGTCGAGGATGTAGCCGTCCACTGTCTTGATCTCACGGACCTTCACCGTAATGTCCGGCTGCAGGTCGTTGAGGACGATCTCACCGGCTGCATTGGTGTAATACACGCCGCCGTCAGGGCCCAGATCGGTACCGTCGCTGGAAGTGACCCGGAAGGCCACGCCCTTCAAAGGCTGGTTGCTGGTTCCTTCAATGAATTTGCGGATGATCAGGGTGCCGAGCTTGCGGTTCTCAAAGGTCACGCTGTTCAGCGCTCCGCTCCGCAGGTACGCGGTCTGGAGATCGGAGCCGTTCCAGTAACCCTGGGGAGGCTCGTCTTCGGACACGACTACGGCCGTGTTGGGCGTGAGCCCGGTCAGGGTCACGGTCCCGTCGTTGCCGGTAACGTACTGCTTCGCGTCGCCAATAAGATTCCCCGCCGCGTCCTTGACTGTGAACGCAGCGCCAGCGAGCAGTTCGCCGGTGTCGATGTCCCGCTTGATGATGGTCAGGGTCGCCAGGGGCTCGTCGTAAAACCTCACAGTCTGTGTATCCGCAGTATTGACCACGACCGTCTGAGGCATGGGGTCGAGCTCGTAGCCCTCCGGAGCCTTGGTTTCCGTCACGATATACGTGGCGGGACTGAGCTTGGAGAGCACGATCTGACCGTTTTCGTCGGTGGTGTAGATTCCGTTAGAGCTGGTGAGGCCTTCATTGTTCGGAGTGAGTTCTCCACTGGAGGTGACGATCTTGAACTCAGCGCCTTCCAGCGGCTTGCCAGTGGCCTTGTCGAGCTTTTCGATGATCAAAGTACCTTTAGGAGAATTATAGAAGGTCAGGAACTGGGCGTCGTCGGGATTGACCACGACGGTCTGAGACCGGGTTTCAGGATCGATCACATAGCCAGGAACTGGCTGCTCTTCAGTCACGATGAGGGTCCCAGTGACGTTGCCGATCACGATCTGGCCGTTCCTGTCCGTGGTATAGAGGCCGTTGGAAGAGAGCTTGCCATCGTCCACCACTCTGCCATCGGCATAGGTGACTTTGAACACGCAGCCCTCCAGGGGCTCACCCGTCAGGGAGTCCAGCTTGTTGATCACCAGAGAACCCTTGGGCGGATTGCCAAACACCAGGGTCTGGGTGTCGCCGGAGTTGACCAAAACCGTCTGCGGCTGCGCAATAAGCACGTATCCATCCGGAGCTTTGATCTCGGTCACAACGTACGCTCCGGGGTTGAGTTTCTCCAGCACGATCTGGCCGTTGGAGTCCACACGGTAAAGGCCATTGGAACTCGTCAAGCCTTCGTTGTCCGGGGTCAGCTCACCATCCGCAGCAGTGATCTTGAACTCAGCACCAATCAGAGGCTCGCCGGTCGCAGAATCGATCTTCTGGACGATCAGGGTGCCCTTGGGCTGATCACGGAACTCCAAAACCATGGTCTCATTGGCTCGAATCTTGATGGTCTGCGGAGTGTCGTCCAGCACATAGCCGGAGATGGTCCTGGACTCTTTTGCGACGATGGTTTTGCCGGGCTCCAGGTTTGGGATGAGGATGCTTCCCGCATAATCCGTGGTGTAATAGCCGTTGGAATTGCCGACCACAGCACCGTCGGAATCCGTGACGAAGAACTCCACGTTGGAAAGCGGCTCGCCAGTCAGGGCATCTTTCTTGACGATGAGCAGGCTGCCCATCTTCTGATTGCCGTAAATAAGAGAAATGAAATCCTGCGACTCACCAGACAGATACACCGTCCGGGTGCTCGCTTCGCTCATCACATAACCGGCGGGGGCGGAGATCTCCTCCACGATATACGTGCCTTCGTCGAGATCGGTGATCTCGATCTGGCCATTTTCGTCGGTGACGTACTCGCCCAGGGTGCTGCCGTCCATGGCGGTCATCTCATTGAGATACTTCAGTCGGAACCAAGCGCCGGGAAGCGGCTTGCCAGTCTCTCCGTCCATTTTCTGAATGAGGATAGTGCTCAACGGCACGTTCTCAACGGTGATCACTTTGTCCGTGCCGGCTGCGAGGTAGCATTCATAGACGCCGCTGTCCTGAATCCGATATCCGTCCGGAGCCTGCGTTTCGGTGATCTGATACCAGCCGTCACGCATTTTATCCAGATGGATGATGCCGTCCGCGTCAGTGTAATGATCGCCGAGGTCGTTGATCTCACCCGTAAATGTGTGGTTGGAAGCGTAGATAATATGGAACTTTGCGCCTTCCACGGGTCGACCAGTGGCAGCATCGATCTTCTTCACGGTCAGTGTGGGTTTCCTGTAATCCTGGAACTGAACGATGCCGAGTTCATTCGGGATCAGGGTGATCTTCTGGGGGACAGGGTCCAGCAGGTACTCGTCGGGCACGGACTGCTCCGTGATCTCGTACACGCCGGGCTCCATCTCACTCAGGTAAATCTCGCCGTTCGCGTCCGTGGTCTCGGTGGTCAGCGTTGCACTGTCCATTTTCCGGATAGTGAAGGTCGCGCCGACGATGGGTTCGCCGGTTACGGCGTCCTTCTTGATGATCTTAAGATCGGGCTTTTTCTCGTTGTTGACGATCAACTGGGAGTTCTTGCCGGGGAACAACTCCACGTGATACTCCGTCTTGACCAGCACATAGCCGGTGGGGGCGTCCATCTCCATGACGGAATAAACGCCGGGCTCCAGATCGTCGATGGTGAAGGAGCCGTTCACATCAGTAATGCGGTCCAGGTAATGGGAGCCGTCTTCGATCGCAGCAACGCGGAAAGTCGCGCCGGGAAGGCGCCTGTCCAGGTTCGCGTCGTACTTGATGACGGTCAGGCTGGGCTTGCGGGTGTTCGTGAAGACGAACTGCGCATTCTCACCGGCGTTGATCCGGATGGTGCGCTGCGCGTCGTCGATGAGATAATGCTCCGGCGCAGTGATCTCCTCGCAGATATAGCTGCCGGGCTCCAGATCCGTGAGCTCGATCTCGCCGTTGGCGTCGGTCGTGTATTCCTTGCTGAACGTGCCGCCGACCTGAGAGATCCGGAATCGGGCATTCGCCAGAGGCTCCTTAGTCTCCGCATCGATTTTGACCAGGCGGATGCCGGGCTTGACCAGGTTCAGGAAGACCAGGGTGTAATTCTGATTGCCCGCTTTGATCTCGATCTCCTGCGGGGTGGAATTGACCACATAACCGGGTTTGACGGCGACCTCTTTGACCAGGTAAGTGCCGGGGACAAGATCATAGAGCCAGATCTCGCCGTTGGCGTCAGTCGTGTAGGTGCCGATGAGCTCTGCGTCCTTGTACACTTCGAAAGTGGTATCCGACAAGGGCTGCATGGTCTGTTCGTCGAATTTGATAATCTTCAAACCGGGTTTCCGGCTGTTCTTGAACGTCAGGCTGTAGTCCTCTTTTCCGGCCTTGATCTCAATTTGTTGGGGAGTGCTGTCCAGAACGTAGCCGTCCTTAACGGCGGTCTCCTTCACGACGTAGGTGCCGGGAGTGAGATCGGTGAGCAGGACCTCGCCGTTATAATCCGTAGTGTAGCTGCCGACCAGGGCAGAATCCCTATAGACCTCAAAGGTCGTATCGCTCAGGGGCTGCTGGGTTTCGGCATCGAGCTTGCGAATCTTCAGACGGGGCTTGGAACTGTTCATCACGGTGATCTGCGGATCGGCAGAGGTGCCGGGATCGTAGGGATCGACGTAAATGCCGTGCTCCGTGGGATCCAGAACATATCCGGCCGGCGCGGTGATCTCCTTGACGGTGTAATACCCTTCGGTCACATCGGGCACGGTCGCCACGCCGTTGTCATTGGTGGTCACAGTGGTGATCAGTTGGCCATCCCTGTACACCTCAATGGTCGCGCCGGGGAGGCAGCGGAGATTGTCGGAGTCGCATTTGTAGATCACAAGCTTGGGCCTGCGGACGTTTTTGAACGTCAGGGTCACGTCATTTCGGCCGTTCCAGTCCACGGTCTGATGGGTCTGGTCAAGCTCATAACCTTCCGGCGCGGAGACCTCGTAGACGTCGTAACTGCCAAGAGGCAGCTGGTCGGCGTCGAACTGAATGAGTCCGGCGTGGTCGGTGGTCGCCGTGGTGTAGAAAGAACCGTCGATCTGCCTGAAGGCGATCACGGCCCCGAGAAGAGAGTAGCCGTTCTGCGCGTCGATTTTGTGCACGGTCAGGGTTTTCTGGGTCGAGTCTTTCACGGTCACATAATTCGTCCGCGCCGCCTGGATCGTCACATTCACCGCGTCGGTGATGGCATAACCGGCAGGGGCCTCGGTCTCGGTCAGGGTATACTGAACATCCG
>JAEEGI010008416.1_pt1 | contig 22795 bp, 22 predicted proteins | sample 8958751 | NCBI WGS metagenome assembly JAEEGI01 (sample SAMN16246545, study PRJNA631951) | gut metagenome | biome: gut microbiome; feature: rumen; material: KS-attached | host: Bos | place: Iran: Karaj | collected 2018-10 | reverse complement strand
CAAGGTCGAATTGCTCATCATCACACAGATGCCACCGTTCCGCACATCGTGGCTCTACTCGGTTTTTCCTTTCACTTTGCAAAGATACGAACATTATTCAAAAGCCCCAAATTTTCAGAAGAAAAAAGTGAAGTCTACCCCTTGAATCTCAAATTTTGGAAACTGTCAACTGTCAACTGAAGAATGTAGCCGCGGGTTCATTTAGAGAAATAAACCAATATTCCAACATTCAAATTAGAATCAGACCCTTTCCATTCTCATTTACGCATTAATTTGACAAACCATTCTTCAGTAGGATCTCCACGATAATAGCATTTTCCGTCACCGCCTAAATCCCACTGACTTACTATCTCCCATTGTCGACAAGGAAGTCTTTCAAACTGATTCTTATGAATCATTACCCGTTCTTGACGGCGAAACATACGATGGCAGAATTGCTTGCCTTGTTTTTGCGATTTACAACAACACCATGTACTGACTGGTGTTTTTTTTCTACTTTTACTCATAATGTCTGTAATGTTATGAGAGGTCGCAGTCTCTTGCTGCGCCACTCGGTTAAACATTACAAGACATTGAGGATGAAATATTGTTTTATCATACTTTTTTTCTGGTTCGTTCTCCTTTTCTTCTTGTTCCCAATTATGCAGTGTTTCAAGGGTGTCATCAACGACCCAGTCAAGACTTTGGGTATGCAATTGCTCATAGTGACGCAATAGGCGTTTATGGATTAAGTCCTGACGCTTCAGACGATCGTGCATCTCCTTACCAGAAAGATGCGCCTTCTTTGCACTAGCCTCGATGGCCATTACTGCAAAATGTATCTTTTTGTAAGTGTCTGTCTGATAATTATCCATAAAACTTTAATTATTGTTTCCCTCTTTTTCGTTGCAAAGATACGAACATTATTCAAAAGTCCCAAATTTTCAGAAGAAAAAAGTGAAGTCTACCCCTTGAATCTCAAATTTTGGAAACTGTCAACTGTCAACTGAAGAATGTAAAAAACGGGTATCTGTATGTGAAATACCCGTTTAAAAGTATGAAATAAAAGTGTAGTAAAAAGGGAACCTTTAAGATGGTGGAAGGTTATCTCCTGCACTAGGCTCACCTGAAGAGGAGGGATTCTGACTATCAGAAGACTTTAGCTGAGTTACCACAACACGCTGTGTTTGAGCATCGCCTCCGCTAATCGTCAAGATTGCTGTTCGGTTAACTCCTGTCGAGTTCTTGCTGGCAGATACCAAAATAGACCTCGTGTCTTTATCGCCAGACATCGGCGTCACAGTTAGCCAGTCTGCGTCTTTTGTAAGGTTCCAATTACAAGTAGCTTTGATAGGCATTTCCTTTGCCTCACCATCACCCAACAATTCCAGATTCTGCGCAATACTAATCTGGTCTTTTTTAATCGTGATTTCTTCAGAATCATCTCCACCGCCACAGGCAACTGTCAACAGGGCCCATAAAACAAATATACTATACTTTTTCATATCCTTATTCATTTAGAAATATACCAATAATCCAACATTCAAATTAAAACCTGTATTCCAGTTCTTGATATTATCATCATGCGAACTTAAGAGTTTACAGTTCTTGTCCTTATACACAGCCGCATAGTATTCAGGTGTAATACAAAGCCTGAATTGTTTGCCAAATGCGACAGACAATCTTACGCCTCCGCCAGCCGAAAGCGAATTGGCATTCTTATAATCCGTACCTTTAGTGCTGCTTGATGCCTCACTGCCCAGATAGGCAAGATACGAGACACCTGCCATTGGCGTAATATAGAAGAAGTCCGACACAGGAAATTCATACCCATATGTAAGTCCTGCCTTGATGGCATTATAATTATAGCCCGCCTTCAAATTATCATTAGTATCATAGAAGAAAAGATCATCACTCTTATTCAATCCATACACGGCCCCTAATTCTATCTGATGATGATTCAGATTAGCGCCAATGGCTATTGAAGGCCCAGATAACGACATGATGTTATAGCCTGCACCAATATATACTTGATTCTTACGAGGTGGCTGCACCGTAACGAGTTCAACCTCTGCATCATAAGCCACTTTCGATTCTATCTTTATTGGTATATTATAATCTCGTAAGGGCATATCATCATTATGCCTTATCGTTATTCTTCTCGTCCCTTTTGGCACCCACATTCTGGTTTCTCCCGGATAATTTTCTATCTTCAGATAACCCATATTGGGCTCAATGATATAGTCAGATCCACTATACCAAAACCGAATCATAGCACATTCTTCACCTGCATTATCTTTTACAGGAGAAAAACTGGCTTTCAGGCTCGTATAGTTTTTCTCAAACTTAGTGATCTGAACATACTTTGTCTGGGCCATACTCATCAAAGGTATGACTAGTCTAATAGCTATCAGCAATAATCTTTTCTTCTTCATCTTATAATCATTTTCTTTCCGTTTACAATATATACACCAGCAGGCAGATTCTTCATAACCTCATCCAAGCACCCACCCTCTTCTATTTTTACAAGCTGTCCGTTGAGGTTATAGATTTTCAATACGCCATCGTCCGAAATAGCACTTATCAGCTCCATGATACCTGTCGCCATACCTTCATCGATGCCAATGGATCGTGTGGATGATGTTGAAGTCATATAGGCCTCGAAAGGATGTACGGGTCTCAGATTAACCACAAATCTGCTTCCTTCAGCAGAGCCCCCACTATATGTCACATAGTCATTATTAACATTAAGAGTATAATAACCACTATTATCTATATTGGCAAAGTTTGGCACGAACGTGTTTCCATTATAACTACCCGTCTGATAATCATCTGACTTTGAAACCGTTATATTTTCAGCAGAGAAAGTAACACTACCACTCAATCTAAAATCTGACTTATAATTTTGATGGTTAGGCATACTTATTATATAAGGTGTATTCGCTTTGATGCTATTGGCTTCTGTCCAACCATTATTTCCATAAGTCATAAGCCAGAAAGGCTTCTTACTGTCGTCACTCTTCCAATTGACAAATGGCGTTATCTCTCCCTTGCCTGAGTGAATGATCTTTTGCACATCGAATGGTAAAGCTATTGTCTCCCATCCCCTTGATTCACCGATTCCCGTTGTCATCACATAGTTATGCGTATAATTAATACTATTTGCCGTGAAGGCCTTTGGGCAATAAAAATCATTTCCACTTGATGCGTCCGTAAGAATGATTTTTTCTGCCGTATTATTGACAATAACATTTGTGATCGAAGATGGGGCATAGTTTGCAGATGTCACATATAGCAATAAGTTGGGATTGCTGACATCTAGTGTAAACCCTGCAGTTGGATTCCAGATAATTGCAGCTAATTCCGGATGGCCTATAAGTGCTACATTATCAATACCAATCACTTTCCAATTATGATCTTGATATGAAATAGTTGCTGGCACATCAAGCACCCTTCCAAAATCACCTCCCACTACAATAATAGTCTTGTCATCGTAAGAAGAAACCGAATAGCTAATACCGTCACTCATAAAACTCTTCAACTCTTCTGCAAACTCCACTTCTACGGAGGTGTCTTTGCTTATATTGCTGATGGTATACGAATTGTTAGACACAATGTTCGTAACATCAGAATCATTAATCTTAACGCTCTTCAACCGATTCCCGTTATCTGGGCTAATTGATAGTGTCGCATTCGAGCCTTCATTCACTTTAAATGAACTCGTTCTACTTCTAATTGTCGAGCCCTCATACGAAACTGAGCCATTTCCAGTAGCTGTAATAGACAACGTATAATTGGTTGTGGGTATAGCCTCATACTCAACCTCAATAGTTGTGTTTCTATTGATTGTAGTTGTACAATATTGATTACCAGATATACTTATGTTATTAACTCTCAGACTTTTAAGTCTATATCCTTCATCTGCATGAAAATAGACAGTAATACTCGTTCCAATATTTACTGTATAATTCTTTGTCTCATTTCGTATTGTTTCACCATTATATGAAACAGAGCCATTACCAGAGGCCTTTATAGATACAATACAGGTTGTTTGGGGGATGGCCTCAAATTCTACCTCAACGGACGTGTTGCCACTGATACTACTGATTGTATATTGGCTGTTTGTTACTGATACGATAGAACCATTAACCTTAACCGACTTGATTTGATATCCATCATCAGGAGTAAAGGAAATCGTCGCTGAAGATCCTTCGTTAACTGTAAAAGAACTCGTTTTGCTACGAATAGTCGTACCACTATATGATGCAGAACCATTATCTGAGGCGGTTATTGCCAAGGTATAGGTTTTCGGAGGAATTGCCTCAAACTCCACTTCTAACGTTGTGTTCCTACTTAGGCTATTAATCGAATAAATGCCATTTGAGACGTATGATGTTACTACAGTATTGTTTTCCTTTACACTCTTAATCCGATAGCCGTTATCTGGTGTGATAGAAATCTTCACTGTTGTCCCTTCATTAATTGTAAATGATGAAGTCTTACCCCTAATCGTTGTTCCATCATACGATGCAGAGCCGTTACCTATTGTCTTAATTGATAAAGTATAAGTTGGTTTGGTTTCGAAGATATTCTTGAATAGATTCCAACCTTCGGTTTGCTGATACTTAGACAAGCTTCCTAGAGGCACATTAACAGTAGCTCTGTTGTAAATATTATTATAGTCCTCTGAACCAAAAACATATTTGTCAATTGGGAATGGATTAGTAATAAGAGACACTATCTTTTCTAATGGTTCGCAACAAAATGCCTCAGACCCAATATATGTTAATGAACTAGGAAGTGTTATTGATTTTAAAAGACATTCCCGAAAAGCGCCTAATTGTATCTCTTGTATTCCATCTGGAAGAGATATCTCTTGTAATCCGGTACATCTTTGAAAAGCATCTTTTCCGATATATGTAACTGTTTGAGGAAAATTGATTTTTCTCAGATTCCTGCATCCTTGAAATGCTGTATTAGCAATTGTTTTAACTCCCTCTGAAATAGTATATTCACCACTTTTACCTGGAGCACAAACTAGAACAGAAGTCATATTCTTGTTATAAATCACATTATCATTTACACAAAGGTATGGATTTGATGCGTCTACTTGTATTGTGGTAAGTGAAGAAGAACTCGCAAATACATATTCTCCAATAGTTTGAATTGTACTTGGGAAGCTTATTTTTTTTAAATTAGGGCAAGAACCAAAAGACATTTCTCCAATTGAAACAGTCTCGGTTGCTGATAAGTCTATATCAGAAATGCTATGACATGCATAAAAGGCTTCATTTCCTATTGATGTTAGTTTTGAAGGGAAAACCACATCATCTAAAGTGACACATTCAGCGAATGAATAATCATCGACATAAGAGATATCAGAGGAAAGAACAACTTTTGTTAGATTATTATTGCGATCCCAATTATTGCACGCCCCCTTATTATCAAGGTCTTTTACTTTAACAAAAGCACATTTCCCTATACCGATTACATTATATGTTTTTGACCCATAAGATACTTTATTAGGAACAACAATTTCACCTTCATAGCCTTTCCCAACAGCTTCCCACGTTAATTCAACAGTATGATTTGATTCTGAGAGGATTTTGTAACACAATCCATTTACTTTAAAGTCATAAGCCATGATGGCATTGCTATAGAATAAGCATGCTATCAACAAAAGAACTCTAATGGAAATAAGTTTTACCTTATTCATATCTGTTATTGCTACTACTTAATTATTACTTTCTTTCCGTTAACAACGTAGATACCAGCTGGCAGATTTCTAACTGCGTCTTCCAAACTTCTCCCCTCTTCTATCTTTATGAGCTGGCCGTTGAGGTTATATATTCTCAAAATACCTTCATCTGACAATACACTTATTAGCTCCATGATGCCTGTTGCCATACCCTCACCGATGCCAATAGATCGTGTGGAAGACGTTAAAGTCATATAAGCCTCGAAAGGATGTACAGGTCGCAGATTTCGTTCAAAGGTACTTCCCTCTATCGAACCTCCTGTAACACGTTCAATATCATTAACAACATTCAGAGCCAAAACATTATTACTCTCCTCCATACTTGAGAATGCTGGCACGAAAGTCCTATCACTATAGTTGGCTATTGTCAAATTCTCCGTCTTGGGAACATTGACATTCTCTGCTGAAAACGTTACTCTGCCATTCAACAAGAATCCCGCTATATATTGCTGATTATTGGGCATACTAATAATATAAGGTGTATTGGCCTTTATGCCCATAGCCATTGTCCATCCACTAGCAGATAACTGCATCAGCCAGAAGGGCTTCTTCGCATCCCCACTCCTCCAATTGGCAAACGAAACGATCTCGCCCTTACTCTCATGGGTTACTTTCTGCACATCGAAAGGCAATGCGATAGTCTCCCACCCCATAGCCTCACCGATGCCAGTCTGCATCCCGTAATTATGGGTATAGCTTATCTTCTGGGCTGTAAACGCCTGCGGACAATAGAAGTTATTACCACTGGCAGCATCCGTCAGTGTAATGCTAGTGGCATTACCATTTACCACTACATTCTTAATGTTGCTTGGCGCATACTGAGTATGGTTCACATATAGCAACAGATTCGGATTGCTCACTTGTTCTGTAAACACCACCTCAGGATGCCAAATTATAGCAGCCAAATCGATATTATTGGCCAATGCTCCATTATCAATTCCCGTCACAGTCCATTCCGCATCCTGATAGCTCACATTGGCAGGCACCACCAGCATTATTCCATAGTTACCCTTTGCCAAATGGATTGTCCGTTCATCTACAGACACAACCGTATAATTGACGTCATCAGCAGAGAATGCCTGCAAAATCTCCTCAAACTCCACCTCTACCGTTGTGTTCCTACTCAGGCTATTAATCGTATAAATACCATTTGATACGTAGGATGTCACTACAGTATTGTTTTCCTCTACACTCTTTATTCTATAGCCATTATCTGGTGTGATAGAAATCTTCACTGCTGTTCCTTCATTTACAGTGAATGAAGAAGTCTTACCCCTAATCGTTGTTCCATCATACGATGCAGAGCCATTACCAGATGCAGTAATCGACAGCGTATATGTTGTTGATGGGATGGCCTCAAATTCAACTTCTAAAGTGGTATTCTTTCTGATGTCACTAACTGTATACTGGTTATTCGAGACTGTAACGGTTGAATTATTTACCTTTACGCTCTTTATCCTATATCCATTATCTGGAGAGAAGGAGATTGTTGCAGATTTGCCTTGATACAACGTAAAATTGCTCGTCTTATTTCGTATTGTCGTACCATTGTATGAAGCCGAGCCATTACCCGTTGACTTGATTGACAATGTGTAAGTTGGTATTGCCAAGAACTCCAGTTCAACTGTCAAATTATTTTTAATATTGCTAAAGGTCAACACATTATTATTCAAATTAGATGTATGATTACCATTTATTTTCGCAATATTAACCTTATATCCATCATCTGGAGAGATTGTAATTATTGCGTTAGCACCTTCTGCTACCGTAAACGTTTTTGTCTCTTCCCTAATCGCAGTTCCATCATAAGTAGCAGAACCATTACCTGACACCTTAATTGACAAAGTATAAGTAGTGACCGGGATTGCCTCGAACTCCACGCCGACTGTCGTGTTAGCATTGATACTACTAATCGTGTACTGGTTATTGCCAACAGAAACGGTCGAACCATTCACTTTTACGCTCTTAATCCGATATCCATTATCAGGCGAGAAGGTAATCGTGGCTGAGGAACCTGCATTTACTGTAAACGAACTTGTCTTACTTCGAATGGTCGTGCTGTTATAGGAAACAGAGCCATTGCCTGATGAAGTAATCGACAAGTTATAGGTTGTAGAATTACCAAACTCGACAATTTCCTTAAAATAATTAGACCATCCTGATACTTGATATTTATTTTTCGTTCCATTAGGAACTTCCAATTTTGCTGAAGATGATATCTGGTAGAAAACATAACTATCAAGATTAAAAGGATTCTCTATATATGATTTGACAAGGACCAAATTATAGCACTGAGAGAAAGCAGACCCACCAATGGAGGTCATGCTGTTTGGGATTGTTATTGAAGCTAAGCCACTACAACTCTGGAAAGCTTGAGAACCGATTGATGTTACACCATTGGGAATAGTAATGGAGGTTAGACTACTACAATTAATAAAAGCACTATTACCAATAGAGGTAACACTAGTAGGAATGACTAATGAGGTCAGACGATCGCAACCTGAAAATGCACTTCCGCCAATAGAAGTTATACCATATGGAACAGTTGTAGAATTACATCCTGCAATCAACTCTTTTGTGGAAGTTTTTATAATCGCATTGCAATTATCTCGTGAATCATATATAGGATTACTTTTATCAACACTTATTGTCGACAAATTACAGCCAGCCCAAGGATTAGCAGCTCCTATCGTTTTTACATTTTTGGAAATCGTTATAGAAGTCAGAGCATTGCAGTTACGAAAAGCATAATCACCGATAGAATTTACGCTGTTGGGGACTGTCAAAGCGGTAATACTAACACAGTCAGTAAAAGCGAAAGAACCTATTGAACTTACACTATTAGGGATTGTCACAGAATCCAGCTTTTTACAACTGAAGAAAGAACCGTTTCCAATATGTGTTATACCTTCTTCTATGACAACCGTTTTAATATTAGCACGATATGAATACCATGGGTAATTACCATTAGAATAATCATACATTTCCCCTGTCCCCCCAATAACAAGTTTATTATCCGAATCGTAATAATTCCAAGTTACATTATCTCCACATAAGCCACTAGCGGTTGCTGTAGCCCCATCCATTTCAACAATTTCCTTGAAACAAGTAATCCAACCAGACAATGCTTGATATTTAGCTTTTGTTCCCTTGGGTACTTCTAATTTTGCAAATGAAGAGATGCCCTTAAAAACAGTATCATCAATAGTAAAAGGCGTTTCTATATAAGATTTGACAAGAGTCAAAATACTGCAACCTTTAAATGCATTATTCCCAATAAATTTTAGATTAGCAGGTATAGTTAAAGTTTCTATTTTACTACAATTCAGGAATGCACTTGCGCCAATACTTTCAAGATTTGGAGGAAACTCTATATTGGTCAACTCTCTACAACTATTGAAGGCGCCATCCCCAATATTTACGACACTTGTGGGGATACTGACGGAAGACAAAGAACTACAAGCATAAAATGCGCCAGACCCAATTGATGTAACACCTTCTGGTATAATTATTGAACTCAGTTTTGAACATTTATAGAAAACCATATCATTAATGGTTGATATGCTAATAGGAAGTTTAACATATGACAAATTCCCGCAACCCTCAAAAGCTGATAATCCTATAGAATTAACGCTATTAGGGATTTCAATGCGTGATAAAGCAGAACACTGATAAAAAGCAAATTGAGAGATAGACTGCAATCCGTCTGGCAATTTTATAGAATTCAATGAATAACATTGATAAAATGCAACATTATCAATAGATTTGACTTTATATTCTTTACCTTCAAAAACAACAGATTGTGGAATAGTAATATCCCCCTGATATTTATTGTTGCCTTCAGTTACAAAAACAGCGGTTTTATCAACTCTATTAATCCCATAATATAGACCATCAACCTCGAAATCATATGCATTAATGGTATTACTACAGAACCAGCATACAACAAGAAACAACCCTCTAATGAAAAATAGATTTACCTTACTCATATCTATTAATATTTATTCCCATACATTGAGCATCCATTCTTATTCGTCATTTTCTACTACCAAAGGGGCTTCGTTATGTATACCTTTTTGAGTAGTTATAGCTGATATTATAATCTCTTTCATACCTTTGGAATCATCAAGTCCAAAAGTGTCTATCCAACTCTTCTTAATATGATATTTGTCTCCAATTATATATGGAACTAATACAGCCACATATGTATTGACATCCCACACTGCCTCAATTACAACATTCCCGTCTTTATTTATCATATGAGTAATCTTATTCATATCTTCTAATAGCATTTTAATAATCGCGATATTGTACATTGGAAGCCTCAACACCAAATTTCAATTTATATTTCGCTTTAATCATCTCAAGAACCTTTGTAGATAGTTCTTTATCTGCGAGAGGGCCAATCCTGACATAATCTAACTGCTTTTGAGGTATCTCAATATCAATATAAGGAACTATATGTCCTCTGGCATTACATCTGAACTTGATTTCGCTAAGTATCTTACCTTTTTCTCTGTTAACGACCTTTGACAAGCGTACTTCTCTTTCTCCCTCATAGTCCTTAGTTTTAATATATGGGGCTATTATTTCGGAAAATGCACGATACATACCTATTTGTAATTCTTGCATTTCGTTTAACTTAATTACTTTTATCTTTTTCAGATAATAATCATAAAGTGAATCTAGCGCACTTCTAAGATTATTATCTTTACTTTCTAAACTCTTTAAATCATAACTTACATCATATGTTCCTAATTGATCGTATATTTCGACTTTAGCATTGATTATAGATTTAGGATCAAAACTATCAGCAATAACTTTGCTCCGATACTCAGCAAAAGCCAAACAGACACCTTTACCACAATCGCCATAATTAAGCCACATTGGTAATGAATCTATATTTCGAGAAAAGGATATGACATAAGGAGATTCGTTCTGTTTATGAATGCCATTGAGCAATTCTTTTAACCACTCTTTTTCCGTTTTCTCTTTGTGATTACTGAATAGTGACGAAAGACGTAAATCATATTCCACATGCTTATCATATTCGATCTCTTTCAACACTTCCATTAGTACCTCCTGACCATAGATAAATTCTTGAGGATCATTCAGAAAGAAAATGTTTGTAGCTCTAAACACAAAACTCTTCTTATCTGAAGATTTCTCAATGCTTTCTATCAACTTTAAAAATGCATCCATTGTCGTATAATGATAAACTCTTTCCATCTATTCTTCTTTTACTTCATTCATTTCATATCTCATCATAGTGACACAACGATATTCCTCAGAGTTTCGGCTCTGAGGAGATAAGGAAGTATAAGAATATCCCTGTGTCACTATGTCAAAGAACTATGAGGCATTGCCTCGAAGATCGAAGAGGCGGCTCCGACTTATAGGTCGAAGTCGCCAAGGGTGAAGACGTCGTTAGGATTAAGGCGCTGGCCTTTCTCTTTATCGACGAATTCCGGTTGCCAAGTGCGGACGTGTATCTGGGGCTCATCCGGATTGCGGAAATCCCAGACCATAAAGATATAACCATCATCACTATAGCGACTACTCTTCCAATTCTGATGAACGGTGACACCGTAGATACCTCGGATTGTAGGATGTGAGACAATCATCACATTGTCGAAAGTGACTTTGATATAGCCATTATTCTTAAATGTCTTTTCTAGATTCTTCAGATACTGCTTTTTGCTTTGTGTGGAATAGACTATCTGACGATCGCCATTGGGACGCATCTCTGTCTTACCAACTTTGATAACCTTACCTGTGATAATCAAGGCATTGGGAGAAAACACCTGGCGCAGGAAATTCAGATCCTTCTGATTGTAAGCAGTACGGAAATGCTCCACATAGTCTAACACCATCATGCGGTCTTTCAAATCTGTCACCTCATGATTCTTCTCCTGCATCCACTGTTTACGGAGGTTGGAATAGATCTCAGGATTGATGGTATAGTAGAAACTGGTAATCGTTCCACTTTCATCGAAGCTAATGACAGCCTCCTGATAGCCTAACTCATCACCATCTTTGGCAGCATTGACAATGAGGGGAATGCCACGCACCTGATAACCTGTATGAGTAGTAAGGCCACGTAATACGATTTCGTCTTCTACACAACGGAAATGATCACTTTCCCAAAGCCTGTTCAGATCCAGCTTTGCATCCCTTGTAATATAGGTATCGGGCAAGTTCAACTTGATCAAGTTGGCTTCATGCGAACGGTTAATCTCTGTCATCACAGCAGACACAGCCCGCTCCATACGCTGCTTCAGCTGCTGATTATGAATACCATCATTGATAACCAGACGAACTTGGTTATAGGCTGAGGCCTGCAAACATAGGGCTAATAAAGCCACAATAGCTATAATATTCTTTTTCATATTCTTCAATTTTTCAATTCTTTAATGTAAACCATATAGCACCACACCCATGATAGTTCATGATGCTGTCTTCTTTGCCAGTTTTCAGGTTCTGGCGCACCTCTTCTCCTTTTCCCAACAAGGCTTTAATATTCCCTGCGGGGTCATAGACTATAAGATAACAGTCTTCGGGTTTCTTGGCTGTGGCATATTTGCCATAGTCAACGATCTCGCCCTTCTGTTTCAGGGGTTCCATGATTTGCTTCAACTCAAAGAAGTTCTTAGCCTTCTTGATCAGTTCTATCACACCACCTTTACGACCTAAGTAATTGTTTCTTAACTTCGCTAGAACCTTCTTATTGACTACAGTATCCTTTGCTAAAGAATCCTTTGACTCTTCTTTGAGCTTTGAGGTTTCAGCAAGATCACTTCCATCAGGCAGGCCGCTAAAGGTTTTTTCATCACTGTCAAGGCTATCCAGCAGCACCAGATTCCAATCACTGAAAAGCGGTACCAACTTCACTTTCTTGACGTATGCAAATATCCTGTACATATCAGCCCTACGCACCATAATGGTGTCAATGAGCTTGTTGATGTCTTGAGGAGAAACAGCACTACCAGGCTTTTTGTCTGCCCTGTCTGTAGCCCAGGTGATAATTTCCAACTGCAACTCATCGAATGCCTGAGAGGCAGCACTCTCTATGGTTGACATGGTGATGTCGCTATAGAGATATTCCTTACTCTTCTTTATTGTATTGATCTGCGTCTGTCGCTTGTCTAAGGCACTCACCATCAGCACCATCGACAAAAGCAATATCATCATTGATAATCTTTTCATTTGCTGACGAAAGTTTTAGGGTTAGACTTATGATAAGATGCAAACATAGTCAACACATTATGCATTGGTACATAGGGATAGAGCCGGGCTTCGATGGTCCCGCTCTTGGGTTCCAGAATGTCAGATGAGATTGTGGCTGTTAGCACATGATTATAGTTCTCTGCTTCATTCACAGCCATAACCACACATTCCACTTCGTTTTTATTCGTCAGCTTCTCTACACCAAAGTAGAGTTCACAGCCATGATCCTGACAGAAAGCAATCCACTGCTTCAAAGGAACTTCAAAAGTTGTCTTTTTGAAGCCATACGACAATTGGGTAATATTGACATTGAAGTTTCCTTCAGTTTGTAAACTCAGCATCATATTAGCAGCTGACTCCAACGGATGCTTCTCACTAAGCACCAACTCGCCTCTGGAGAGATACAGACGGTTGGAAAAATCCTTTGAGAGATAGTGGTCCTTTTTAACAACGGGCTTACCAGTAGGAATTTCCACTTTTGTATTTCTGATATCAGAAGGTAGGTTATCCTCTGCCTCAATCTTATTCTCACCGCTGATGAGTTCATATTCCACAGGGAAAGATACTGAGAGCAGTGTAGAGTCCTTGCGATTCCAAGTGGCTATATAATGACGATTATCATAATTATAGCTGAAGCCATCTGTCAGCAGGATATTGTCTACTGAACTGAGAGACCCATTCAAGAATTTGAACTGATCATCGCGGATCATGTTCGACATGCTTTTTGATTGAGGGGGATATTTCAATTGTAGGTAATAGCGTTCGAGAAAGTCGAATATGGGTGACTTCCCCACAGAACGCAATTCCTCATTGAACAGATACAGACCAATATGGTCCACTGTCTGTTCTGTCTGGTGAACGGTCAGGCGGAGACCCTTTGCCATCGGATGGCTATAGCCCTCTGGCAGTATCTCCGTGTCGAGTGCCAACACCTGAGCCAACCGTCCTAATTCCGCTGTGCGAAAAGAGGTCTTCGCTGAGGCTGACAATGCAACCAGACACATTATTATATATAAGATATTGCGATTCATTGATTATCAATTGACATTAATATTTGATATGCGATGCTGTCACCGTTATCAGCCTTTCGCTGGAGTCTGTTGATGACATTAATAAGAGTGCCTTGAGCCTCAGATAAACCATTGCGAGAAGCCTCTTTCAGGTAATTGATGCCTAGGACAACTGTATTGCTGCCTTCACCTTTGACATAACGTTTGCCAAGTTCATACTGGGCACGGGCATCATCCTTGTTGGCAAGTTGTACCAAATCGTACTGGGAAAGCTTCGTATAGTCGACCTCTTTAACGACCTCCTCTTCGACTTTTTTAACTCGACGTCGCTCTTCAGTGGGAGGATTGGATGGAGGATCATTGTTCTCTATGTGCTTTGATGTTGGTGTATCGGCAACCTCAACAAGAGGATTCTCCACTTTCTTAGTGTTGAAGTGTTTGACAGCGAACATACATACCACTATCGCTGCAAGTGCAATCACCACATAAGGCCATCTCCTGTGTTTGGGTGTTTTTGGAGCAGGAGGTGTTGGTGGTTGTGATGGCAAAACCTTTCCTTGTTGGCCATAAGTCAAGATAGTTTCCCCTATCTTTATTTCATCGCCAATAGACAAGGCCACCTCATCCTCTTTTCCCAATGCTTCTTCATTCACCAGAACAGCAGGCTCATCATTCAAGGCATGAACGAGACATTTGCTATTTCCATCCTTTAAACGAACAACTTTGATTTCCAAAGCATCACAGGCTGGCAATGGTATCTGATTGGTACCTTCCTGCAAGTCAATGCGCATCTCACCATAATAAAGTGCTTCCAACGGTTTCAATGGAATCTCTGGTTTTTCTTCCTCCTGGAAATCCACAGCCAACTGCTTATGACAATTGGGACATGTGATCCGTTTGATGGCTTCGTGCTTAGAATTCCTGACGTCAAGAACGATGCCACAGGAGGGACACTGTATGCGCAGTTGTTCTAACATAGGACTTATGCGTTAAAGGTATCAAAATCTGGAACATTATCCGTTGTAGGATCATCGTTCTCGAAAGAGAGTGCCTCACCTGTATGCAAGTCTATCACCTCGCCTTCGTCCATTTGCTGATTGTGGTTCAGGTCTGTCATTGCCAAATCAGGCTCGCCATCCTTATCTACATCGATTACTGCCACACGCTGGCCATTGATCTCAAGCTCTTGCATGGCGATGGTGCGGCCTCTGCCCATATCAATATCCTTGAACCCGACGATGCGAACATCATCACTCTCAGCAAGATCATTCCAAGATGTTACCTGTACATTTGGTCTTTCTTCAGACTCTTTTTTCATCTCTACATCATGATCCTGAGGCTGTTCAACATCCTGAGCAATCTGCACATCGTCATCAGCAGTCTGAGGCTCAACATCTGCCACCTGTTTTGTGTCAACCTCTGAAGCAGGAACTTCCGGCTTTACCTGCTCTGCGAAATGATGCTTATCTTCATTCGAAATAGCCTTCCATTCGTCAGCAGTATAAGTATTAAAGATGTTGCCACGCCAAGTAAAAACGCCACCTGCACCCACCTGAGCACGAGCTGCTTCAAAAGCCTGGCTGAAACTCATTGAATCGTCGACTGTGGCAACCTTCAGACCTTCTTCTACACCCGAAGCCACTTCGTTACTACTTGAAGCGATGGCCTGTACACCGTACATAGCACCTGCTCCCATCAAAATACCAGTGAGACCACCGATCGTTACTGGTTTCCAAGTTTCTTTTGCTGTCATAATCGTAAATGTTTTAAACGTTAATAACTGATTCCGGGTGCAAATTTCGGAGTTATTTTGTCAGCTTCCAAATTCCCATAGACATAGTCCACGAAATAGTGGGTTTTAAGTATGAAATGTTTTCTTGCAGTATGGACAACTGCCATTTTGAGTCAAAATATCGTATGACTGGTTACCCATGAAATGCCCACAACTTGGACAAATATAATCATGCTGGAACTGTTTGCTCAGCTCCTGACGCTTTTGGGGCAATTTCGACGAGTCCAGATAGGCCTTGATGAAAAAGACAACAGAGATGGCGATAGCAACGCCATAGAGTGCGAGGTTCCATTTGTTTCTACCACCACCTGCAATACTGAGCACAATGGCTACCATCGTAATGAGTCCTGTAGCAGAGCGGAGCGCATTAAACTTACGCTCTTTTATCTGAAGTTTTAGGTTCTGGGCTTCATAATTTTCCCAAACCTCTTTCAAAGGTCTGATATCCACAGGCAAATAGGGCTTCAGATGGTTCCAGTCTAACAGATAGCGACTTGTGCCCAACTCTATCTTGTCATGTTGGGAAATGGCTTTCGACTCGATACTCTGGTCATTAACGTATGTATAATTGTTGATATCGAGGTTTTTCAGGCGCAGTTGTCCTTTGTTGATGAATAGTTTGCAATGCTGAGGGGCAACACTGGCTGGTACTTCTCCTGAAGCTACAGGTGCCTGAGGCTTGCCATCAACCGTCAACAACAGTTTTGCACTCTGGCTATCTCTTCCAATGATGATTTCCATATACCTTCTTATTATTATCAGACTTTGGCTACCAACATCAACTCCTTCATCTTCTTGAGAGCATCCTTCGAGATATTGACCTGGAAAGCAAAGTGATCATAGTCAGACAGAATAAGCTGTTGTTTGAGAACATTGATGTTGTAGACAAACTGCATATTGATGATAAACCGTTTGCCTATACGCATAAAAACCTTGGCATCATCGCCTATCTGGGCAGCAATCGCACGCTCCATATCACCAAGGTTCATATTAACTTTAGCTCGCAGCTTATTAACCATCACGATATCAGTGTAGTTGCCATCTGCCTCGAAATAGACAATACGCGAAGCATCTATCCTGACCAGTTCGTCACGAGAATTGAAGAATATGAAAAGCTTGTCAGTAGTCATACCAAATTTGTTGCTCACTGACCTCCCAAGCGTGGCATTTTAGTCATAGGTTAAATGAAAGACGTGGGAGTCAAAAAACGTCCTATTTCCATTAAGTTCTAACCCTCTCACCCTTCTTGCTCTGGCAAGTGTCACTGCGTGCCGAGCGAAGGACTAACTGAGTCAAGTGCAAAGATAGATATTATTTCTGAACATTGCAAATATTTTGTGAAGAAAATGTAAAAAAAGGAATTTCACAAGACTTGTGAAGGTGTACAATACTCTTTTTAAGCCTAGAAAAAGAAAAAGCTGGCCACATGTGACCAGCTCTGTATTCGAGTGAAGGAAACCAAGCGGCAAGGTCGAATTGCTCATCATCACACAGATGCCACCGTTCCACACATCGTGGCTCTACTCGGTTTTTCCTTTCACGCTGCAAAGATACGAACATTATTCGAAAGAGCCTAACGATTAATCGAAAAACTCATCTCAAATTTGGAAGTTTGAAGGAAAGTCTGTATCTTTGCAATCGATATGAGACCTCAGGTCTAAAATATGAATCACAAATAATAGTTTTATGAAGAAAGAGTTAATGTCAGTTAAACTTTTGTTTATTACTGTGGTTTTTCTTGTTGGGAACTACAAATTAAACAAATGTATATTACCTTTGCAGTATGGAAAAAGCAACGACGAATATTAAGAACGAGAAGATCAGGACATATTTTGATGATGTCACTGAGGGGAAGTCTCCAACCGTAGTTCTGACACCTGACGAAATTGAACAGGGCGTGAATTCGTTTGATGAGGGCATGCGAAAAATCATCGAGGATGCCGATGAGATGATATTCCGCGCAAAACTCGGAGATCTTCCATTTGTAGCTAAATGATACCCACCAAGGCCAACAAGCTCATTACTGCATAGATACTAATTCCATATTTCTTAATTAGGAAGATTCGGCCATCAGATCCTTGCGACCAATGTCGAACTAACAAGTATTTTTTGTAAGTTCGTTCATCGGCACCTATTTGCAAACTTAAATTTGAGTGGTTGTTCGGAAATCCCGAACAACTGCTTAATTTTGGCTGATGAAATCCAATTAATAAATAAAACTTATAAGTTCATACTAGCTTAACAGGTCGCTTGCCAATCCCAAAGGGAGCATTTTATCATATAGGCGTGTAGTTTTTATTCTAAATATTTGGAAGTATCGAAAAAACGTCCTATCTTTGCACCAAATAAATTTAATAATATGTTAAATACAGGAGATAACTACGAAAATTTGTAGTAAAATTAACGATAATACGAAAATTTGTAGTATCTTTGCAAACAGAATCATTATGCAACAGTCAAATGAATGGATGGAAGTGACTTATGAAGAAAAAGAACTTCTGGAATCAATTAGGAATTACAATCGGTCGTTCCCTGACGGATACCCCGAATTGTTATGGTTTGCTCAAGAACTGTTCGACAACTTAGTACGACAGCCTTACTTCTGAACAACTATCAAACTAGTCAATGCTATGTATTATTCATGAAATTAACAAAGTATGGAAACGATTATTGCAACAAAAGAGATTACGACTGATATGAAGAAGAAGTTGAGAGATATCCAAATGGCTATCTCATGGCGCGATTTTGCGAACACCTATTTCCAACGTTCCTCATCGTGGTTTTATCACAAGATGGACGGCATAGACGGGAACGGAGGCGTCGGAGGCTTCACGACTGAAGAAGCAGAACAATTGCGAGGTGCGCTTTTCGACCTGTCGAGACGCATCCGGGTTGCAGCAGAAAACATTTGAAAGAGGCTCTTAACGATAAGGGAAAGGCTCTTAATCAGCAATACCAGGCTCTTATTGATAATTAAAAGGCTCCAGTACGCTTACTGGCACACTCGAGTGCGCCTAACGACGTACTGGAGTGCGCCAGTTAAGTACAGAGAGAACAGTGGTGAGACGATTTAGTCGCACCAGTTATACTGCTTCTCGTAGCTGTCGAATTCGAGATCGGGCAAGCCTATCTCGTGAAGAACGGCTCGGATTGTCTCAATCTCTGCTGGCGAACAGAGTCGCTCGCCTCGACGACGCTCATAATAGCCCGTGCGTCCGAACTTGCCAATCAGACGAACCATGAATTCATCATACTGACGAGGTAGCATCTCATCCTTCATCCGGACAAAACCTTTGGCATAAGTCGCCTTTTCGTCTGTGCGGAAAAACTCGCACTGCTCTGAGGCTGCTACCAGCAAAGGATTGACAATTATGAGCCTTTTCAGATCTTTTCCCACATCATTATAAGCGAAGTGTCGCAGACAATGCTCGCAGACTTTGCAGTCGTTTCGCATACACATGGCGTAGCCGCCAGGTAGATCCTTCGATGTAAATTTCTTCTTGATTTCCATATATTTCTAAAGTTTTTTCGATTTTTCATCAAACATATACCTCAACCCTCGTGAAAGCCTTTGTACATCGGGGTTTCGAGGCAGGTATATGTTAGGCAAACATGTACCTATCATGTACCTAACATATACCTTAACATATACCTCACGCAACATTCCTGGCGATTGGAACCACCTTGTAATAGGGCCGATTGCCTCGCTTGGTCAGCTCGTAGCCGAACTCCTTCATCGCCAGTCCGATATGAATCTTCGTGCTTCGCGTGTTGGCCACCAGAGGATACTCTTTCTGCACCAATTCCAGCAACTGCTTGCAATCCATCGCCTGAGCGGCCTCACCCTCTTCGGGCTTACGGATACAGGCGTTCAGAATCTCAGCAATGTCCTTCTCCTCCATGTAGTTCTGGTTCAGTTGCTGAATGCGCTGCACCTCGAGGTTGTTGAACCAATACGGGGCCTTCACCTCGCGCAGTTCATAGAGCACTTGTGCATAGAACTGTCCGTAGTCGATGTCGCCATCGTTATCTATCAACTGCCCTTCAGGGATTGTCAGACAGATGTAACGACGGGAACCAGTAGGATCCGTCAGCGGATGCGGATTGTTGGTCGTGGCCACAAACGATGCGAAACGAAGCCGATCCTCCTGAGCTCGTCCGAAGATTGGACGCCCGTTGACCTTGCTCTTCGAGAGCGTCTGCTTCAGGGCTGCATGCTGAGAGGGACGGATAGCATCGAGTTCATCGAGGTTGACCAGCAGATTGTTAGTCAGCGCCATCTCCTTGTCAAACTTGTTTGACAGGTTCAGATGGTCCAGATAGTACTCTCGCAACTGAGGAGGCAGCAGGCGACGCACAAAGGTGGTCTTACCACAACCCTGTTCTCCAATCAGCGTAGGCACACATTCGTTGCCATGAAGCATGTCCATCTGCAACCAATGGGCCACTACCGAACGGATCCAGATGGCCAGAAAACTGTGCTGTTCGGTGCTGAGGCCTGGGATGCGACTGAACACAGAGGCCACATGGTTCTTTCCATCCCAGTGAGGCAGCGTGTCGATAAACGCTGCGACGGGATTAAACACAGGCACTTCCTCTGACTGCACATACATCTTGATCTTGGCATTAGGGCAGCCCTTCTCCATGATGTTTTCGCGTTCAGCCCTGAGGATGATGCTGTTCAGCGCTTCCTGCGTCAGCGGACGCCAGGAAGCGCCCTCACCTTCAGGCAAGGTCATGAATTCTACCTTTCCGTTGAGTACGTTGCGACGGAAACGGTAATTGTCGTTTAGGAAGAGTTCAATCACAAGAGCTCCCTCCTGAGAGGCCGCAACAGCCTCTCCATTGATTCGAAAATTTCGATTCATAATGGTTAATTTAAAATTGTTAATAAAAAAGATTAGTAGTCACAGGCACGCTTTTCATAGCGTTCGTGTTTCTGGGTGCAAAGATACAAAAAAATTAGTGCGTTTCCAAATTTTTGCCTCAAAAAGGCACGACAAATTGCAAATTGTTAAAAAAATGAGGACCCTTAATAAAAAAAGGTATATGTTGAGGTATATGATAGGTATATGATAGGTACATGTTCGAGCAACATATACCCTATCTCAAACCCTTATTTACAAGGGATTTGGCGAAAATTGAGGTATATGTTTGCCAAAAATCGATTTTTTTTCGTATCTTTGCAGCCGATATGCAGATAAGTAACAGACAAATCAACATTGCACTAGTGCTGGTGGCGGCTGGATTGCTGGCCGTTTGTATCGTCAGTGTGATGTCGGCAATGAACTAAAGGATGGCGACAACAAGCATCACGAACAGCAAGCAACTGACGATTCGCGTGGGAAAGAACACGCTGTCGTTCATGATCACGGACAAGTCGGATCCGGAACAGCCCGTATTGTTTGAGCCCTACGTGGTGAGAAGCGGTATCTCGATGGCTGCGAACCTGCGCGAAGCCTTCAAGACCTTCTCGAGGGAGTTCGATCTGCCCACTGCCCGCGTGCTGATCAATACGCCTGTGCTGATGGTGCCCATCGAGCAGTTCCAAGAGGCCGATGCCACGACACTCTATCTGCATTCATTCCCCAGAAGCGAGAAGGATGCAGTGAAGTTCAACGTGCTGCCGTCGCTGAATGCCGTCTGCGTGTACTGCATCAACAAGGACCTGCAGATGGTGCTCACCGACCGCTTCAACGATGTGCAGCTGATGCACGCCATGATTCCCGTCTGGACCTATCTGCACCAGCGCAGTTTCACAGGCCATCGCAGCAAGATGTACGGCTATTTCCACGACAAGCAGCTCGACATCTTCTCGTTTCAGCAGAACCGCTTCAAGTTCTGCAACTCGTTTGAGACTACACAAGCCCACGACTCGCTCTATTTCCTGCTCTACGTGTGGAAGCAACTGAACCTGAAACCGGAGCACGACGAGATTCATATCCTGGGCGACATCCCCGAACAGGAATGGCTGTTGGAGGAGATGCGCAAGTATCTGAAGAAGGCGTATGTGATGCCTTTCGACCTAAACGAACTCTTGGCGAAAGGGCGATAGACCATGCGTATCATCACTGGAAAATACAAGGGCCGACACTTCGATATCCCCCGCTCTTTCAAGGCGAGGCCGACAACAGATTTTGCCAAGGAGAACATCTTCAACGTGCTGACGGGCTACATCGACTTCGAAGGTGCCACAGCCCTCGACCTCTTCTCGGGTACAGGCAGCATCTCGCTGGAACTGGCCTCACGAGGTTGCGCCCATGTGATCAGTGTGGAGGCCGACCGCGACCATCACCGTTTCATCCAGCAGTGCATCCAGAAGCTTCAAACATCCGGGGACGGTTCTTCCGTGTTTGACGGCGAATCCGCATCAGAGGGTCAAACAGAAAAGAACCGTCCCCGAGTGTTTGACAGGCCGGTGGTGACGGCGATTCGGGGAGATGTGTTCAGGTTTGTGAAGAGCTGCAAACAGCAGTTCGACTTTATCTTCGCCGACCCGCCTTATGCGCTGAAGGAACTGAAAACCATTCCAGCACTGATTTTTGAGAAGAATCTGTTGAAGGAGGATGGCATCTTCGTCTTTGAACACGGCAAAAACGACACATTCACCGACCATCCCAATTTCGTGGAGCACCGCTCGTATGGCAGCGTGAATTTCTCAATCTTCCGACCCTTACATCAGGGGTGACATTAAGCGGACCATCGATTCCCACAACCGTTTCAAGAATGTCGGGTGCATCCGCCCAGGGATGTCCTTAAGGTTGACCGACTGCCTCTCATCAGCCTCGAACAGTTCACGCAATTGCGTAGCCGCTGCCTCTCCGTAGAGGAAAATGTTCGACTCGAAATTATTCTCGAAACTGCGGATATCGACATTCGTGGAGCCGCACGAACAGATGTTATCGTCGCTGACGAGCAACTTCGAATGGAGGAAGCCCGCCTGATAGAGCATGACGGTGGCACCCGACTCCGCCACCTCGCGCAGATAACTACGACTGGCCCACTCCACCCACTTGGCATCGCTGCGAT
>JAEEGI010008413.1_pt1 | contig 22799 bp, 15 predicted proteins | sample 8958751 | NCBI WGS metagenome assembly JAEEGI01 (sample SAMN16246545, study PRJNA631951) | gut metagenome | biome: gut microbiome; feature: rumen; material: KS-attached | host: Bos | place: Iran: Karaj | collected 2018-10 | reverse complement strand
GATGCTGTTTCTTTTTACCGTAATATGTACAGGACTTTATATCATAGGTTTTGTGGCTCTCGGTGAAGACGTTCCCACAAAGTATCTTCTTACTTTTATGGGTGCGCAGCTTTTAATGAATCTTGAGATCGCGGGAATATGCTTCGGTATCTCATCATTGTCGGGAAAGAACAGAATGGGCCTCGGTATAGGCATAGCAATGTTCCTTTATATATATGATGTAATGGGAAGAGTCGTACCCGATCTTAAGGATGTGCTGTTTATAGGCCCCTATTCCTTTGCCAACGCATCGGACATATTCTCGGGTAAAGACATATTGGTATCGGGCATAGTGCTTTCCATAGCGGTAACCCTACTCTCCGTTGCTTTCAGCTTTATCTGGTACAACAAAAGAGATATCGCAAGTTAAATAATTCTTGACATCCTTTCGAATATGAAGAATTATAATGATAAGTTTTACTTATCACAAATTTCAATCGAAAGGATGAGAGGTATGAACATTACTCAGATCAAATACGTGCTGGAGATCGCTCAATCTTCTTCCATGCGCGAAGCGGCGACCAAACTGTATGTTTCACAGCCTGCACTCTCGGCGAGCATAAGAGAACTTGAAGATGAACTCGGGATACTCATATTCGATCGTACCAACAAAGGTATCACATTGACCGATGAGGGAAGAGAGTTTGTTACCTATGCAAAGAAAGCCGTGGGTCAGTACGAGATACTCGAAGACAGGTATCTTTCAAAGGACAGCGACAAGGAGAGATTTTCCGTATCGACTCAGCATTACAATTTCGCGATAAAGGCATTTAATCGGGTTATCAAAAAGGCCGATCCCGAGAAATACATCTTTTCGATCCACGAGACCAAAACGATCGAAGTGCTCGAAGACGTAAGGAGTATGAAAAGTGAGGTCGGTATCGTATCCTTTTCTTCGCACGGAGAAGACCTTATAAAGAAGCTTTTCAAAGAGTATCTTCTTGAATTTACTCCTCTTATGATAAGAGAGACCTACATATATGTGTGGAAAGACCACAAATTTGCAAAAAGAAAAGAGATCTCCATAGAAGAGCTTTCGGAATATCCCTGTATCTCCTTTGACCAGAGTGCGGACAGTAACTTCTATTTAAATGAAGAAGCACTGGCCGACTATGATTTCAAAAAGATGATCAAGTCAGACGACAGAGCCACCACCATGGAGATGATCGCGGAGCTTGGCGGATATTCGATAGGTTCCGGAATGCTCTCCGGTGACGATGTAGTTTTAAAAGGTCTTGTTTCCATTAAGTTAAAAGAAGAAGATCCGCTCACGATAGGTTATATAACCAGAAAGGGAAGCCTGCTTTCCGAATACGGTAAAGCGTATGTTGAAGAGCTTCAAAAATTTAAAGAGATATAGAGCGATAAGCGCCGCCTGAACGGGCGGCGCTTTTGTTTTGCCCTTAAATACGCGCTTTGAGGGCGGATCGTGTTCTTCATACAGTGATAAGTAATGCTTATCACGGACGATAGAATCTATTGAATTTTCAAACCCGAAATGCGGTGGTATGCTTAACTCAACTTAAACGAAGGAGGTACTGATGATGAGAAACAAAATGTTATATGAGCAGAACAAAGTCATGTGTTGTCGAATGCTTTTCTCCCGGACAGTGAAGATGGCCGAAGCGTTCGGATTATTATCCGTACCTTCGAATAAAGAACGATGTTGAACCATACTTAAAATACATCGATGCCATTTTGTCCGGGAGCTCATAAGACCCCGGTTTTTTTATACCAAAAATCACATCAACCAAAACATCAAACAACAAATCTAAAACAAAAACACAAACACATAACAAAGGAGATTAAAACAATGAGCACATACAAATTTGAAACATTACAGTTACACGTAGGACAGGAACAGGCAGACCCCGCAACAGACGCAAGAGCGGTTCCGATCTATCAGACAACATCTTATGTATTCCATAACAGCAAGCATGCGGCAGACCGCTTCGGTCTTGCAGATGCGGGCAACATCTACGGAAGACTTACAAACACCACACAGGACGTACTTGAAAAGAGGATCGCAGCACTTGAAGGCGGCAGCGCAGCACTTGCACTTGCATCCGGAGCGGCAGCCATCTCCTACACAATAGAAGCACTTGCAGCAAACGGCGGACACATCGTAGCACAGAAGACGATCTACGGCGGCAGCTACAACCTTCTTTCTCACACACTTCCGCAATACGGTATCGAGACAACATTCGTAGATGCACACAACTTAAGCGAAGTTGAAGCAGCTATCAAAGATAACACAAGAGCGATCTACCTTGAGACTCTCGGTAACCCCAACAGCGATATCCCGGATATCGACGCAATATCGGCACTTGCACACAAGCACGGACTTCCCGTTGTAGTTGATAACACCTTTGGAACACCTTTCCTTATAAGACCTTTCGAGCACGGTGCAGACATAGTTGTTCACTCCGCTACAAAGTTCATCGGCGGACACGGAACTACACTTGGCGGCATCATCGTAGAGTCAGGAAAGTTTGACTGGAAGGCAAGCGGAAAGTATCCGAACATCGCATCCGCAAACCCCAGCTACCACGGTGTTTCATTCGCAGACGTGGCAGGCCCTGCGGCATTCGTAACTTACATAAGAGCCATCCTCTTAAGAGATACCGGTGCAACACTTGCTCCTTTCAGCGCATTCCTTCTCTTACAGGGTATCGAGACTCTTTCACTCCGACTTGAAAGACATGCGGAGAACACAAAGAAGGTAGTTGAGTTCCTTGCAAATCATCCGAAGGTTGCAAAGGTTAACCATCCTTCACTTGCAGATCATCCCGATCACGAGCTTTACAAGAGATACTTCCCCAACGGCGGAGCATCGATCTTCACATTTGAGATCAAGGGCGGACGCGAGGAAGCATGGAAGTTCATTGACAACTTAAAGATATTCTCACTTCTGGCAAACGTTGCCGATGTTAAGAGTCTTGTGATCCATCCCGCATCAACTACTCATTCGCAGTTGACCGAGGCTGAACTTCTTGACCAGAACATCAAAGAAAGCACGATCCGTCTTTCTATAGGAACTGAGAATATTGACGATATCATCGCTGACCTTGAGAACGGTTTTAGTGCAATTTAGTTTGGAAGGGCAGAGTGAACAATATGAGTTTAAAGATTGATTCACTGCTTATACACGGAGGAACAGACGGAGACGTTACCACCGGAGCGGTTGCCGTTCCGGTGTACCAAACCTCCACCTACAAGCAGGACGGGCTCGGAGAAAACAGAGGCTGGGAATATTCAAGAACAGGTAATCCCACCAGAGACGCGCTCGAAAAACTTATAGCCGACCTTGAAGGAGGTAAATACGGTTTCGCTTTTGCTTCGGGACTTGCAGCAATAAACACCGTTCTCTCTTTGTTTAGATCGGGAGACAAGCTTATAGTATCCGACAACATTTACGGCGGAACGTTCAGAATACTCGACAATGTTTTCAAGAATTTCGGAATCACTTATAAGATCGTGAACACATCGGATCTTTCAAGCGTGGAAAGTGCGATAGACGATGACGTAAAGGCGATATACGTGGAAAGTCCCGCCAATCCTTTGCTTACCGTGACGGACATAGCCGAAGTGGCAAAGATATCAAAGAAATATAACAAATTGCTGATAGTGGACAATACTTTTCTTACACCTTATCTGCAAAGACCGCTTCTGCTCGGAGCCGACATAGTCATCCACAGCGGTACAAAATATCTCGGCGGTCACAGCGATACCATATCCGGTCTTGTTGCGGTCAATGACAAAGAACTCGCAGACAGACTTTACTATCTGCAAAATGCCATTGGCGGAGTACTTGCTCCCTGGGACAGTTTCCTGGTGATAAGAGGCATCAAAACTCTCGGAGTAAGAATGGACAGACATGTTTCCAACGCCGGAAAGATCGCCGAATGGCTCGAAGAAAGCGGTTATGTGAGCAAAGTTTATTATCCCGGACTTAAATCAGATCCCGGATACGAAGTTCAGAAAAAACAGGCTGACGGCGCCGGAGCGATGATCTCTTTCGTACTTAAAGAAAAATATGATTACCGCAAATTTTTTAAATCTCTAAAGCTCGTGACTTTGGCAGAAAGTCTCGGCGGTGTTGAATCTTTAGTCTGTCATCCGGCAAGTATGACACACGCGGCCATTCCCGCTGACATACGAAAAAAGGTCGGAATCGTAGACGAACTCATTCGTTTGTCGGTAGGGATCGAAAACGTGGACGATCTTATTGACGATTTGAAACAGGCAATAGAAAGTTCAGCAAAATAAGGAGATTTAGCCATGGATGTATATATGAGCATTCAGGAATTGATAGGTTCAACACCGATACTTAAACTTAACCACTTGGGAGTTAAGGAAAGCGTCGGATTATACGCAAAGCTGGAGCTTATGAATCCGGCGGGAAGCGTAAAAGATCGTGTGGGAGTATACATGCTTAAGGATGCCGAAGAAAGGGGAATTCTTAAGCCCGGAGGCACGATAGTCGAAGCAACTGCGGGAAATACCGGAATAGGTATCGCCATAGCGGCACTTAACAAAGGATACAGAGTAATATTTACGGTTCCCGAAAAGTTCTCGATAGAAAAACAAAAGATCATGAAAGCGCTTGGAGCCGAAATAATCCATACAAGCAGAGAAGAAGGAATGCTCGGAGCGGAAAGAAAAGCGCAGGAGATCATAGATAAAACACCCGGGGCGATAAGCCTTAAGCAATTCAGAAATCCCGCCAATCCTTTGGCTCACTACGAAACGACCGGACCCGAGATATATAGACAAACGGACGGAAAGATCGATTATCTCGTAGCCGGAGCCGGAAGCGGCGGAACGTTCTCGGGAATAGTCAAATATCTTAAAGAACAGAATAAAAACATCACAGGTGTGTTGGCCGATCCCGTCGGTTCGGTTATCGGCGGCGGCGAGCATGCCGACTATGACATCGAAGGCATAGGAAACGATTTCATAGCGGATACCATGGACATAACACTTGTGGACAAGGTCATCAAAGTGACTGACAGCGAAGCATTCGAAGCTTCAAGAGCACTTGCGGCCAAGGAAGGAATACTTGCAGGCTCCTCATCCGGAGCGGCACTTGCGGCAGCACTGAAACTCTCCGACGAGATCGAAAGCGGAAACATCGTGGTGGTTTTCCCCGATCGAGGCGACAGATATTTGAGCAAAGGGCTGTTTGATTAAAAAAGATTCGGAGTTTTGTCATGGCAGAGATCTTTCGCCTGGAAAATGTAACAAAAGTATATAAAAACGACAAGATAGAGTTCACGGCATTAAAAAACATTAATCTTTCGATAACCGAAGGCGAGATCTTCGGAATAATCGGAATGAGCGGCGCCGGAAAATCAACACTTGTAAGAACTCTTAACCGTCTTGAGGATGTAAGCGAAGGCTCGGTCAGTTTTTACGGGAAAAACCTCTCGGAATTGAAACCCTCCGAGATCCGCAAGGTAAGACGTCAGATAGCGATGATCTTTCAAAGCTTTAACCTTCTTTCACAGCGAAGCGTATTAAGCAATGTAATGCAGCCTCTTAAGATTGCCGGAGTATCAAGGCCTGATCGGAAAAAGAAAGCGCTCGAGATGTTAAAGGTAGTAGGTCTCGAAGAAAAGAAACATCAGTTTCCATCGAGACTGTCAGGCGGACAAAAGCAGAGAGTTGCCATAGCAAGAGCGCTCGCGTCCGATCCCAAAGTGTTACTGTGTGACGAAGCCACAAGCGCGCTCGATCCGAAGATCACCGGAGAGATACTGGATCTGTTAAAGGAGATTAACGTAACAAGAAACCTCACGATCGTGATAATCACTCACGAGATGTCTGTAGTCGAAAAGATATGCGACAGGGTTGCAATCATCGACGAGGGCAATCTGGCGGAAGTCGGAGAAGTAAAAGAGATATTCAGAAATCCGACATCCGAATCCGCAAAGAGACTTGTATTTCCAAGCAATCCTTTCGATCCGTCATCACCCGATTCCCGTCTGATACGAGTCGCATTCGACGGATTGTCGGCCGGGCGGCCTTTCATAGCCGATCTTGTTGAAAAAACGGGAAAGAAAGTGAACATTCTTTGTGCCAATACAAAAAGTGTAGGCGGAGTCGGATACGGACAGATGGTCATGGAACTTCCGGAAAATAAAGAAGATCAGGAGACAGTAATAGACTTCTTTAAAAGCAGCGGACTGAGTGTGCAGGAGGTGGAAAGGGCATGAGTGAATACATCGTCGAAGCGATCAAAACCGGAATAATCGAAACTCTTCAAATGACCTTTTTCGCATCGATCTTCGCATACATAGCCGGACTTCCGATAGGTATCTTATTATATGCAACGGATAAAGGACGGATCCTCTCAAATAAGCCTGTCAACTTTGTTGTAGGGCTGATCGTAAACATATGCAGATCCTTACCGTTTCTTATATTACTGGTACTTCTCATTCCGTTCACACGATTTGTGACCGGATCGTCGATAGGAACGACGGCTTCGATAGTACCGCTTACGATCGGAGCGATACCGATCGTCGCAAGAATGGTTGAATCCTCATTGAATGAAGTTTCACCGGGAATCATTGAGGCGGCGGCCTCCATGGGGGCTTCCCCCTTATACATTATCATTCATTTCATATTACCGGAGGCGACTCCTTCACTCCTTTTCGGAGGAGCGATAAACATCGCAACCGTACTCGGTTACTCGGCAATGGCCGGTGTCATCGGAGGCGGCGGACTGGGAGCCATAGCTTTACAGTACGGATACTACAGATATCAAAAAGACGTACTCTGGACCACGGTCACATTGCTCGTGATCATGGTAATGGTGATCCAGGAGGGCGGAAATCTGATATCCAAGAAAACAAGGAAGTAAAACTTCTTTGTCGTAGAAGAAAAACTATACAGGGGAAAATAAATATACCAAGGGAGATAAAATTATGAAAAAGAACATTAAAAAAATCGTAGCGATCGCATTATCGCTCGCACTTGCATTTTCCGTAGCGGCTTGCGGAAGTAAAGAGACCAAAGCCGCAGACAACACAGTAATAAAAGTCGGTGCCAACATCACACCTCACTCTGAGATACTTGAGAAGGCAAAGCCTTTACTCGCAGACAAAGGCATAACTCTTGAGATCGTAAAACTGGAAGATTCCATCACACCCAACACCGGTGTTATCGAAGGAAGCCTTGATGCAAACTATTTCCAGCATGTTCCTTATCTTGAGCAGTTCAACAAAGAAAACGGTTCGGACCTTGTTTCGATCGGAGCGATTCATTACGAGCCTTTCGGCATATATGCGGGAAGAACGACCGATCTTTCACAGTTGCCCGACGGCGCACTCGTAGCGGTTCCAAACAATGTGACAAACGAGGCAAGAGCACTTCTTTTGCTTGCACAGGAAGGCATTCTTACACTTAAGGAAGATGCAGGTATCACCGCAACGGTAGAAGACATTATTGACAATCCTAAGGGCATTCAGTTTAAAGAACTTGCACCCGAGCAGCTTGTTGCAGCACTTCCCGATGTGGATATAGCAGTCATCAACGGTAACTACGCAATTGAAGGAGGACTTCACGTAAGCGGAGCACTTGCGGTTGAAGCAAACGACGGCCTTGCAGCTAAAACATACGGTAACATCATTGCCACTTCACCCGACAAGGCAGACGATCCCGCACTTAAGACTCTCGTTGAAGTTTTAAGCGGTGCAGAGATCGCAAAGTACATAAATGATACATATGACGGAGCGGTAGTACCGCTTCACTGATACGGAGGAAGAAACCGTGATCGGATTTGAATATTACAATCCCGCCAAGATAGTATTCGGCGAGGACAGTGAAAAGAAAATAAAAGATCTCTTAAAGGCATACGAAGTAAGATCACTTTTGCTGGTTTACAGCGGAGATTTCATAAAGACACTGGGTATCTATTCAGTGATCGAAGATGCGGTAAGGGAACTTGACATTGAGTTTACCGAAAACGGAAATGTTGTTCCCAATCCCGATATCGATCTTGTGAGAGAACTTGTAAAACAGGGGAAACAGAGGAATGTTGATTTCGTCCTCGCAGTCGGAGGCGGAAGCTCGATCGATACGGCAAAGGCAGTCGCGCTTGGTATTCCGTATGAAGGCGATCCCTGGGATTTCTTTGAAAAAGGTGTATCACCAAAAGAAGTTTTGCCGATCGGAGTAATCGCTACGACGGCATCCAGCGGATCGGAAACATCAAACGCGGCAATCCTTTCAAGCGGCGAGTGGAAGCTCGGCTTCGAGGATGACAGGATAATTCCGAAGTTTGCCATCATGAATCCGAAATTCACGATAGGACTTCCGGCATATCAGACATTTGTAGGTGTAGCGGATGTGCTCTCACATCTTCTTGAAAGATATTTTTCAGACGAAAAGTATTCCGATACGACAGATTACCTTATCGAAGGAGCGATCAGAGCACTTCTTGTTAATGCCGACAGGCTGTTAAAAGATCCAAAAGACGTGAATGCAAGAGGAGAGATACAATGGCTTGCCAGCGTAGCTCATAACAATTTCCTCGACGCGGGAAGACGTGCCGACTGGGGTTCTCACAGAATAGAGCATGAACTTTCGGCACAGTACAACGTCACTCACGGCGAAGGAATGGCTGTAGCCATGACGGCATGGACAAAGTATATGGCCGTTAAAAAGCCCTGGAGACTTGCTCTTTTAGCAAGCAGAGTATTCGGAGCCGATCCTTACGATTATTCCGAAACAGAGAGGGCGTTCATTCTTTCCGAAAAACTTGAAGCTTTCTTTAGAAAGCTCGGACTCAAGGTAAAGCTTTCGGAACTTGGGATAGACGATAAAGACTTTGAAGTCATGGCAAAACGCGCCACCAGAAACGGCAGCGTCGGTCATTATGAACCGCTCGATGCGGCAGCATTTGTGGAAATATTAAAACTTGCATTATGAACATAAGGAGATAATAAAATGGCAAGAGTACATTTAAAAACACCCGAAGAATTAACGGGAGAAGCTAAGAAAGCTTACGATGAGTTGAACTCAAAAGGAAAGATCACCAACATGAAGCTTGTGATGCTTCAGGATTACGGGACATACAAGGCATTCATGGGCTGGTACGATTCATGGGCAAGTCTTGAGAAGACTGTAGGTTTAAGAGCCGCAACCATTTATGCTCACGCAATTTCAACAACAAACGGATGCCAGCTTTGCTCACTTTTCTTTATAAGCGACCTTAAAGAACTCGGCATCGATCCCGCAAGCTTTGAAACAAGTGAAAACGAAGCACTTCTTCAGCAGCTTGGTCAACAGATTGTAAAGGATCCCACAAAGGTATCCGATGAACTCTTAAACGGTCTCAGAAAGTTCTATACCGATGAAGAGATCATCATCATCGTAGGTTTCGGAGCTCAGATGCAGGCTACCAACAACTTCAACTCTGTTCTCGGCGTTGATGTTGACAAGAGACTTCTTCCTTTAAAGGATGAGTTTAAGCCCGCAACATGGAGAGAAGTTATCAAGTGATCGTTTTAATCCCTCCTAAACGCTTGATAAGATAAAATGTGTTTGTGAAGTGAAAAGAACAGGCAGAAGCCTGTTCTTTTTTGCGTTTCGTTAATTCATAAGTGGTACTTTAATTCTGATTATTTATGATAAGGGGAATTGTGCCCTTTTGTCGGAAAGACAAATCGGAGGGTGGAAGAAAATGAAAAGAGTCAGCATTGACAAAAACGGCATAAAAAAGGTCGTTGTCATTGTGCTCGGAATAGGACTTAATTATGTTTTGTCTTATCTGACGCAACGCTTTGAACTTCCTTTGTATTTTGATACTATCGGAACGATGCTCGTTTCTTTTATTGCCGGAGTAATACCGGGAATAATCACGGCGGTTGCAACAAACGCGGTTTGTACAACCTTTAATTCCATGTCTTTATACTATTCGATAATAAATGCTCTCATTGCCATTTCGGCGTATTTCTATGCTAAAGCTGACAGTTTTAAGTCTGTTAAGAAAACGATAAGGCTCATACTTATCGCCACTTTGCTCGGTGGCGGGCTCGGAAGCGTTCTTCAATGGGTGCTTATAGGACAGCCTCAATACAGAGTTATTTCGGATATGGTCGAATCGGTAGTTGCCGCTTCTTCTATTCCTGCTTTTCCCATATTTACGTTCTTTAATCTTATCCTTAACCTGATCGACAAAGGGTTGTCCGTAGGCGTTGCCATCTTTGCTCTTCAGCTCATTCCCGAGAAGGTCCACAAAGATATTTATAACAGCGGATGGAAACAGCGTCCTCTTAAGGAAAAAGAAGCCGAGAAGTACAACAAGCAAAGCGAAGGATTCGGACACTCCATGCGTGCGAGAGTTACCTATCTTCTGGTGATCGTTTCCGTTTCTTTGATGCTCATCATGAGTTTTTCGGCTTTGTATCTTTACTATCAGGATATCAAAGAAAAGGATACCCAGAGTGCCTGGGGTGCAGTTTCATTTGCCGCAAGTTTCATAGACACTTCAATGCTCGATGAATATGTCGAAAAAGGCATAAGAGCTCCCGGATATACCGAGACAGAGATCATGCTCTACAAGACCAGGCGTACCGCTTCGAACATTGCTTATCTTTATGTTGTAAGAATAAACGACGATAAGTGTCAGTTTATTTTCGATCTTGACGGCGATCCCACTTCCGCGACATACGATCCCGACGTTGTAAGTTTTCAACCCGGAGAAAGCGTTGATATAGAAGAATCTTTTAAGCCTTACCTCGAGGATCTTAAAGAAGGCAAAAAGATAGGCCCCATAGAATCCAACGGAGTATGGAATCGTGTCATTACCGTCTATTATCCTGTCTTTGACAAGCACGGTGATCTGGCCTGCTATGTGGGCGCGGACGTTTCTTTGGATTACACGAGCCATTACATGTTCACTTTCATGTTCAGAGTATTCACGATAATCGCAGGATTTTTGGTGCTCGTAGTGGCCTACGGTCTTTGGAAGGCAAGTGTTTATCTTACTTATCCCATCAACGGAATAAGTTCATATACGAATGAATTTGTTAAGCACATAAACAAAGGCGGCGATATCGCTACCCTTAACAAAGATGTCTCCAAACTAAAGAGGATGAACATCAAGACCGACGATGAAGTGGAAAATCTTTATCAGGTGCTCTGCATACTTACCGAAGGTATCACCGATCAGCTTTGGGAGACCCGTCATTATGCCGCAGCTGTTGAGAAGATGCAGTCAAGTCTTATCATCACCATGGCGGACATGGTCGAAAATCGTGACTCCGATACAGGTGCTCACGTACAAAAGACCGCCGAGTACGTTCAGATAATATGCAACGGTCTCAAGAAGAAAGGTTATTACGTTGAAAAGCTCACTCCGAAGTACATTTCGGATGTCGTAAGATCGGCTCCCCTTCACGACGTAGGCAAGATTAACATTCCCGATGCCGTACTTAACAAGCCCGGAAAACTCGATCCCGACGAATACGAGATCATGAAGACCCATACCACGGCAGGAAGAAACATCCTCGAAAAAGCGATGACTACCGTATATGGCGATAACTATCTTAAAGAAGCCAGAAACATGGCCGGTTACCACCACGAGAAGTGGAACGGTAAAGGCTATCCGGACGGACTTCACGGAGAAGTTATTCCGCTTTCGGCACGTATCATGGCTGTGGCGGATGTATTTGACGCGCTCACGTCCAAGCGTGTATACAAGCCTCCGTTCCCGCTCGATAAAGCTCTTTCGATCATTTCGGAAGGAGCCGGGCAGGATTTTGATCCGAAGGTAGTCGAAGTATTTCTGGATTCACTGGACGATGTGAAGAAGGTCCTTAGAAAATACAAGGAATATGAGGGGGAGATATAAGTGATGAAAAAGAAAATGACTTATAAAAGAGTTCTTTCCCTCATAGTTGCGACAGTTTTTTCTTTGTGCCAGATGGCTTTTGTAACGCTTGGAGCAAATGCTTCCGGCTTGTACGAAGAAAACGCCGTGACCGAAGAAGATGCATCGCTTTACGGCGGAGGTTATGCGATCTCCGGACAACTTAAAGGAATCGGCTATTCGGCAAAACTCTACGACGCTTCGACAGGACTTCCGACATCGGATGCAAATTATGTATTGGGCGCGAGCGACGGATACATCTGGATAGGCGGATACAGCGGGATCATCCGTTACGACGGAGCTGTATTTGACAGACTTGATACTTCCGACGGTCTTACGAGCGGACGCTGCATAATGGAAGACAGCCTCGGAAGGATGTGGGTTGCCACTAACGACAACGGCGTGGTTATGATCGACGGCACCAAGAGGACACATATCACATATAAAGAGGGACTTCCGTCTTCTTCTGTAAGAGCGTTCGCGGAAGACGGAGAAGGCTTTATCTACATCGGTACCACCGCAGGACTTTCTTATCTTGACAGGGAGTTTGTGCTTACCAATATCTACGATCAGAGGATAAATCATGAGCGTATACTGCGTCTTAATCCCGATGCGAGCAAAGAATTTGTGTATGGAGTAACGAGAAACGGTCATATCTTTAGCGTCAAAGGTGAAAAAGTTATCGATGTCTATTCCGGAGAGGATCTGGGGATCGAAAAGATATCGATGATACTTGCGGATGAGGACAACGACGGAAAAGTATACATCGGAACCGAAGGAGGAACCGTATATTACGGAGACTTCGGCTCAAAAAGCTTAAAGAAGATAAATGTCCGTCCGATCGATAAAGTTCAGTGGATATGTCAGGCCTGCAATCGCATATGGGTCGCATCGTCGAGCGAAGCGGGATATATCGACGACAAGAATGAGTTTCATAGGATCGAAAACATACCCCTTGAAAGCGGTATCGAGATGATGTCATCCGATTATCAGGGAAATATATGGTTTGCATCTTCGACCCAGGGAATAATGAAGATCGTTGCGAACAATTTCCAGAACATTTCGGAGCTTGCCGGGCTCGATGAGGAAGTTGTTAACGTCACATACAGATACAACGGATGCCTTTATATCGGAACCGATGAAGGCTTAAGAATATTGGACAATTCCCTTACAAGCGTTAACAACGCACTTACCCGTTATCTTAAGGATTCACGCATAAGGTGCATCACAAGCGATCCTGAGGGAACGATCTGGGTATCCACCTTTACGAGCGGTCACGGACTGGTGGGAATGGCAAAGAACGGTAAGATTACCGACTATACCACTGAAGAAGGTATGCCAAGCGACGATATAAGATGCACAAAAGTTGCCAAAGACGGCTCTGTGATCGTTGGTACCAACGACGGTCTTGCGATCATAAAAGAAGGAAAGATAGTTAAGACTTACGATGCATCTTCGGGGCTTACGAATTCTGTTGTTTTAACGGTCGAGGAAGGCGACGAGGGTGAAATATATGCCGGAACCGACGGAGGCGGGATTTTTGTCATAGGGGAAAAAGGTATAAAGAAACTGGGCCGCGACAACGGTCTTACGAGCGATGTCATATTAAGGATCAAGCACGATCCCGAGAGGGATGTCATCTGGTTTGTGACATCAAACTCGATCGAGTATTTAAAAGGGGAGAGCATCATCAATGTTTCGACTTTCCCTTACAACAACAATTACGATATCTACTTTGACGATAAGGAAGACATATGGATACTTTCTTCCTTTGGCATATATACGGTGAAAGAAGCCGACATGATAAAGGATAAAGTCACCGACTACAGGCTTTATACGATCTCAAGCGGCTTAAGCTGTGTGCCCACCGGCAATTCCTACAGTGCTTTCGAAGAAAACGGCGATCTTTACATCGCGGGAAGGACCGGTGTTCAAAAAGTAAATATCAATCATTTCCTTGATACTTCGGCAGAAGTTAAGACATCGATCCGTTCAATATATATGGGGGATGTGAGGATCGATCAAAACGATGATCACACATTTACGATACCCAAAGGTAACGGACGTGTACAGATCAACACATCGGTTCTGAATTACACGATGTACGATCCGACCGTCAAAGTTTTTCTTGAAGGTGAAAAGGATACCGGTATTCTGGTAAGGCAAAGCAAGCTTTCATCTTTGGAATTTACAAGACTTCCTTACGGCAACTATACGCTTCACATTCAGATTGTTGACGATGCGAACGGAAATGTATATCAGGATTCGACGTTCAGTATAGTAAAACAGCCGAAGTTTACCGAACTTCTGGGCGTTAAAGTTTTGCTTATAGCTCTGATCGCGACGCTGGCGGGCATTATCGTATGGCGTGTAATGAGCGGTACGGTCGTAAGAAGGCAGTACATTGAGATACAACAGGCAAAAGAAGAGGCAGAGCGTGCAAACAGCGCCAAGTCCCGTTTCCTTGCAAACATGTCCCATGAGATAAGGACCCCTATAAATACGATCATGGGCATGGATGAAATGATATTAAGAGAAGAAGCTTCGGGAGTACCCAAGCCTTACTACATGTCGGTCGTTAACTACGCGCTCGATATAAAGGCGGCTTCGGAATCACTTCTGGGACTTATAAACGACATACTCGATATCTCCAAGATCGAATCGGGCAAGATGAATCTTGTGGAGCAGTCTTACGACATGGAAGAGATGCTTCGCTCCATAGTTAAGATGATACGTGTTCGAAGCGACGAAAAGGAGCTTTATTTTGATACCGAGATAGCCGAAGATCTGCCGAGACTCATGCACGGCGATATGGGAAAGATAAAGCAGATACTGTTAAACCTTCTTACCAATGCCGTTAAATATACGGAAGTAGGCGGATTTACTTTAAACGTTTCCATAGTAGAGCGTCAGGGTGATGAAATGAAGCTTCGATTCTCGGTGAAAGATACCGGAATAGGAGTTAAAGAAGAGGATCTTGGCAAGCTCTTTAACGCATATGAACGCCTTGATGAACAAAGAAACAGCGGCATACAGGGTACGGGTCTCGGACTTGATATTTCAAGGCAGTTCGCCGAGATCATGGGCGGAAAACTCTGGTGTGAGAGTGAATACGGAAAAGGTTCGGTGTTTACGCTTGAGGTAACGCAAAAGGTTTTGGACAATCAGGTCATCGGAGTGTTCAAAGAGCGCGACGACGCTATGAGCGGCCCTTACGTTCCCCAGTTTATCGCTCCCGATGCGGAGGTTCTTGTAGTTGATGATACACCCATGAACTTAAATGTCATAAAGGGACTTCTGGCATCCACGAAGATGTTTGTTTCGACCGCATCAAGCGGCGAGGAATGTCTTGAGAAGATAAGGTTCGGAAATTATAATGTGGTACTTCTCGATCATATGATGCCCGGAATGGACGGTATAGAGACCATTCACCGAATAAGAAAGACTCATCCCGATCTTCCGGTATATGCCCTTACGGCCAATACGGCCGAAGGCGAGGCGTACTATCTTGAACACGGTTTTAACGGTTTTCTGGCAAAACCCATTGACGGCATAGTGCTTGAAAAAGCGATAAGAAAGTATCTTCCCGACGAGATAGTGATGGAGCCTTCAAAGGAAGACGCTGCCAAAGCGGAAGTGTTCCCCGAGGATATGAAGTGGCTTTACGATACCGGTAAGATCGACGTCGATCTTGGTATAAAGCACAGCGGCGGTATTTCTTCTTTCTTAAATGCAGTGCAGATGTTCTACGATACCATCGACAGCAACTCGGATGTTATAGAAAAAGCCTACAAAGACGGCGATATCAAACTTTATACCGTCAAGGTACATGCGCTTAAGAGTTCCGCAAGGATAATCGGCGCCATGGAACTTTCGGAGTTTGCCAAGACGCTTGAAGATGCCGGCAACAAAGGTGACATAGACTATATCGGAGACAACAAAGACAGACTTCTTTCCGACTACAGAGCGTTCAAGGATATACTTGCCCGCTTAAAGAAAGAAGACGATGTTTCCCTAAAGGAAGAGATTCCCAAGGAGGAACTTGAAGATGCCTACAAAGCACTGAAGGACCTTGTGGGAGCAATGGATTATGACGGTGTTGAGATGGTGATCAATTCGGTGGCAGACTACAAACTCCCCGAAAAGGACGCCGAAACTTTCAAAGCGCTGGAGGCGGCACTTAGGAAGTTTGATTGGGATGAGATGGAGAAACTTGTATGAGCGTACTCGACAAAAAACAGATAATGGTAATAGGAAAAAAAGAAACCTTTCTTATCCGCGTTTTGTTAAAGAAGATAAAGGAAGCGGGTATCGATGCTATTTTCTGTTCGGACAGCATAAACGACATAAACGCTCACTGGGAAGGCTCGTCGCTCATCACCTGCTACTATGAAGCGGAGGCCAGTCTTTCGGATGCCGTGCTTCGTTTTCTTGTAGACAAATTTACCGACGATCACAAGCAGATGGTCATAATCGGCGACAGGCGGGATATTCAGCATGTATACGATAACATCCCGGGTGAGATGATCTACAAAGTTCTTAATCGTCCTTTGGATGCGGAAGAGTACATAAACAGTGTTAAAGATCTTTTCAAGAAGATCGATTCGGGAGAATACAAAAAGAGCATTCTCGTGGTCGATGACGACCCCACATACCTCGGCGTCGTAAGAGAGTGGCTTAAGAGCAGTTATCAGGTTGCGATGGTCAGTTCCGGCCTTCAGGCAATAAAGTGGCTTGGGAAAAACAAAGCCGATCTTATACTACTTGATTATGAGATGCCCGTTACAGACGGTCCTCAGGTGCTTGAGATGTTAAGAGCCGACGAAGAGACAAAGGCTATCCCTGTCATATTCCTTACGGGAAAAAGCGACAGAGAAAGCGTTATGGCGGTACTTTCCTTAAAACCCGAAGGATACTTCCTTAAAAGCATCGAAAGGGAAGAACTGTTAAATAATCTAAAGGATTTCTTTTTGAAACAGAAAAGATGATGAGAAAAAGAAAAGAAGAGATCGAAAAAACCGAAGACAACAAAAATGACTTATTGAAGATTCTCGAGGAGATAGAAAAGAGCATTCCGATCGAGACTCAATTGGAGTGCGCGGAATACAGAAAAAGCGTCTCAAGAGGTATAGCCGTGACCGAGAAAGAAACGACGGTCACTTTTAAAAGCGTCCCCGATAAGTCTTTTACGGAAGCGTTTTCGGTCCCCTCACTCATTCTTTTTGATTCCTTTGACCGTCTTGTCCACGACAACGAGGAAGATATCGCAAATATGCACTATGCGGAGTATGGTGAGATATGGTTTGACGGTAATATCATAAGCACCGAAGCCAGGAATATGGTGGTAAAAGACGCAAAAGAAAATATGTTTTCCGGCTTCGAAAGTGACGGCGAAGAAAAGAGTTATATCATAAAAGCCGTAAAATACAGAGATCATGCCAGGATAAGATTAAGCAACGGATCGGAGGCACACGAGATCATCGTGGCGCTTCCGGACAGTTCAAGATATCTTTACATAGGTATCACGGGAACTTTTTGCAAAATTAATGACATAAAGATTGAAACCGACGTTCGTGAGATCGGTCCGGGCGAGATCGAGAGGATCGCCAATGAGATAAGCTATATCAATCATATTGAGGGAGACATTCCGAATATCCAGATCGATTCCGCGAGAAGCGCAGCTACAGACGGAATACTCATTGAGGACGGAATGCGTCTTTCTTTTAAGGCAAAAGCGCTTCCGACGGCAAGCCTGGCATGGCATTGCCCGTATATAGTCATTTTTACTTCGGATGACAAAAAGGTCTTCGGGAAAAACTATTCGGAGATCGCGCTTATTCGTTTTAACGGAGAGATGAAACGAAACAAAGATGTTTGCGATGCAAGGATCGCAGTCGAAAAAAGCGGTGAATACGAAGATGCCGCCGAGTGGAAGAAAAAGAGCATGAAAGGCTACGGATCGATGGTTCATTTTTCCCGCTCAAGGAAGAAGATCGTGGTTTCGACAAGCAATCTCGGTATAGAGTTAAGATGTACGATCGAACTTAAAAAGAACATCAAAAATGTTTATGCCGCATTGACGGGAGATCAATGTGCACTTACAAACATAATGATCATATGACAGTGATATAATACAATTATAAATTTTCTTTTTACAATTATTCTTTACAAAAATGTGAGATTATGGCAAAAGAGTTAATAGGGTGAGATATATGCTCACCCTTATTTATTTAACAGAAACAAAGATTTGGGAGAGAAAGCATGTCAGACATAAAGATAAACAAAATTCACATGGGTCCCGCGAAGTGCGCCTTGGATCTTGGAGACGGAAGTGAAAGAGGAGAGTACGTAGATCAGGATTATCTTCTCAATTCACTCGGAAGACCTCACCGGGCAATAAGCTTAATGTATTGCTATTATCCGAAAGATCCCAAGTGGCCCGCGAGAGTCAGCGAAGCGTATAAAAATGACGGGACAGGCGCCTGGGGCTATCCTTACGACGACTATTTCACATATAAGGGAGGTCTTAACGGAACGCTTGACGATGAACCTTTCACATACATGCGCGACGTAAGACGCCACGGACAGGACGTATTGCTGACACTTACTATGGATCCGCTTCTCGAAGATGAGCACATTATCGCTGTGGCAAGAGACCTTCGCAAATTCGGCCGCGTGATGTTAAGGATCAATCATGAAGCTACCGGCAACTGGTTTTCTTTTAACAAAAGAGCAAGTTATGAAGAGGTTGCCGCTTTCTTTGTGCGTTGCTGCGATATCATACATAAAGAAGCGAAGAACGTGAAAGTCATTCTCTGTCTTGACGGCTATAAAACGCTTGAAGAAGAAAAAATGGACAAAGAAGATATCTTTACCGAAGCCATCAAGGCAGCCGATATCGAATCGGTCGACAGATATCTTGCTCTTCACTGGGGCTGGCCCGACGATGTCGCGCTTGAAGGAGGCAATTCATTCGCACGCTACAGTGTCGATACCATATATGCCTGCACAAAGAGAAGCTATCACAGATATGTCGAGATAAACGGCGGCGAGAAAAGACCGATGGTGCTTTCCGAACTTAATGCCGACGGCGATGTGACGGGAGCTTACGATCAGGCGGAAATGATGAAGCGGTTTTGTGACAACATCAAAAACGACGAAGAGAAATGGCTCTCCGGTTTTACGATGTATCAGTTCAGAGATCGCGGAAGGCTCGGTCTTGAGATAGAAGATCCCAACAATAAAAATGTCGGCATAGAACAGCCGGTAATGGACACATACAGAGAGATCTTAAAGGATGAGTATTTCAATCCGGCGATGAAAGAAAACGAGGCAGCGGTATTGCCCGTGAAGCTTCGCTGGGGCGGATCGGAAGATGCGGACGGCTTATCTTTGGGCATACATTTTGAGGCAGATCCCGTTTTCTGTGAAGCCGAATTTGATGACGATCTGATCGATGCAAATCTTATGATGGAACTTAACGGAAGATGGTTCTATAAGGCACCGGGAGTAAAAAGAATAGATTTCATGAGTGCTTTCTACAAGAAGAGACTCGCCGGCGCAAAAGATATGACATTGAAGATATTCGCACCTCCCGCAAGCGGTGAGAACGATCCTTCGCAGGGTGAAGACTGGCAGACGAATTACTATTATACGCTCTCTTCGCTTCCGAAACTCAGGATCGAGTACAAGCCTGTCGTTGCGGATATGGACAAATAATCGATCATATTTTAAAATATTTACGAAATCGTTTTAGGAAAAAATTTCTTTTGGAGGGTTATTTAATGAATTACGGTTATTTTGACGAGAAAGCAAAAGAATATGTCATCACCCGTCCCGACACACCTTCGGCATGGGCAAACTATCTTGGCTCACCCGAATACGGCGCTATCATTTCAAACAACGCCGGCGGATACAGCTTCGTAAAATCGGGCGCGAACGGACGAGTTATCAGATATCGTTTTAATAGCGTGGCTACCGATCAGCCCGGAAGATATATCTATTTAAGAGATCTTGAGGACGGCGAATACTGGTCGGCTTCATGGGCTCCCGTGTGCAAGCCTCTTGATTCTTATAAGAGTGAATGCCGTCACGGAACGGCTTATTCCGTTATCTCTTCCGAGTACAAGGGTATTAAGGCTGAGACTTCTTACTATGTTCCCAAGGATGCGACTTACGAAGTATGGAACTGCAAAGTTACCAACAACGATTCAAAACCCCGTAAGATCGCGGTTACCGGTTATTGCGAATTCGTAAACGAAAACAATTACGAGCAGGATCAGGTTAACCTTCAGTACACCCTTTTCATTACCCATACTTATTTTAAGGATACTTTCATCCAGCAAAAGCAAAACGAAAACTTCCACGATCCGAATAAAGAAAGATTCTTTGGTCTTGCAGGCGCAAAAATAGACAAATACTGCGGTGACAGAGACAAATTCGTAGGCTCTTACAGAAGCTACGCCAATCCCGTAGGAGCAGAAAAGGGTCTTAACGGCGATCTTAACTATTGCGACAATTCCTGCGGCGCTCTTGAAAGCGATGTAACGCTTGCTCCCGGTGAGACCAAGGTGTTCACATATCTTCTCGGACAGAAGCCCGAAAACGAAGCTAAGGCGATCATCGCAAAATACGAAGATGCCTCAAGAGTGGAAAAAGAGTTAAACGAGCTTAAAGAGTATTGGCATTCAAAGCTTGACAATCTCGTTGTAAATACTCCCGATGAAAACTTCAATAACATGGTAAATGTATGGAATGCATACAACTGCTTTATCACATTCACATGGTCAAGAGCGGCATCGTTCCAGTATTGCGGACTTCGTAACGGATTCGGTTACCGTGATACCGTACAGGATATTCAGGGTATCATTCACCTTGCTCCGGAAATGGCGGCAGATCAGATCCGATTCATGCTTTCTGCTCAGGTCAACAACGGTGCGGGACTTCCGCTCGTTAAATATACTCATACACCGGGCAAAGAGAACACTCCCGACGATCCCGAGTATGTTAAGGAGACCGGACATCCCAGTTACAGAGCCGACGATGCACTCTGGCTCTTCCCGACGGTATACAAATACATCTCCGAATCGGGTAACATCGCTTTCCTTGATGAAGAGATCTTCTATGCAAACAATGACGAGAAGGGAACCGTATACGATCACTTAAAGCGTGCGATCGCCTTTTCCATGAACAATCTTGGAAATCACGGAATGCCCGCAGGTCTTCACGCAGACTGGAACGACTGCGTAAGACTCGGAAAGAAGGGTGAGTCCACATTCGTTGCCTTCCAGCTTGTATATGCCGTAAAGATATTAAGAAAGTATGCCGTTCTTAAAAACGACACGGAATATGTAAAATATCTTGATGATATTAATGCAAAGATGGAAGACATCTTAAAAGACTGCTGGAACGAGGACAGATGGATCAGAGGATACAAAGAAGACGGTCAGGTAATCGGTAATCGTAAAGATCCCGAGGCATCCATGTGGCTCAATCCTCAGTCATGGTCGGTAATTGCCGATTTCGGTTCAAAAGAGCAGCAGTTAAAAGCCATGGAAAGTGTCGAAAGAGAGTTAAATACCCCTTACGGCGCGATGGTAATGTATCCCGCATATGAAAATCATGCTTTCGACGGAGCATTGATGGTATGCTTCAACAAAGGTGTAAAAGAAAACGCAGGTATCTTCTCACAGCCTCAGGGATGGCTCATCCTTGCGGAGTCCAAACTCGGACACGGAAACAAGGCATACATGTACTGGAAAGAAGCATCACCCGCCACATACAATGACAAGGCCGAATTAAGAGTGCTTGAGCCTTACGTATTCGGACAGTTCGTCGAAGCAAAGGATTCACCTTTCGCAGGACGTGCACACGTTCACTGGCTCACCGGTACCGCTTCAACCGTAATGGTAGGCACCACCGAAGGTATCCTGGGTCTCAATCCCGAAGCGGAAGGTATAGTTATCGATCCTTCCATCCCTTCGGAGTGGAAAAACTACTCATTTAGAAAGAACTTCCGTGGAAAAGTGCTCAACGTGACCGTTAATAATCCTAACGGTTCCGAGCACGGTGTTAAATCCGTTACCGTTAACGGTGCCAAGATCGAAGGACTTCTCATCAAAGAGGCGATCCTTAAGGAAACAAACGATATCGTGATCGAGATGTGATCATAAAGATTTAAAAGCAGGAGCATCGTGATGCTCCTGTTTTTTTGAAAAATGATTTTATGTTTCGTACCGGTATTTTTGAATTTAATTAAATAAGTGCTATAATGATGGCAATATTTACAGATCAAAGGAAACGGCATGGACGGAAAGATCACTTTTACTTTTACCGGTGATATCGGTTTTGACAAGTACATGAGTAAAGCGTGGAAGAAGCGACGTCTCATTGATAAAGATGTCCTTGATTTTCTGCGTTCATCGGATCATCTTATCGTCAATGTTGAAGGACCGCTTTATGACGCCGGGTCACTTCGCCAAAAGGCACGTTTCCTCGGCTTAGGCGCCGGGAAATCCACAGGTGCGGCGTCGCTTGTTCATACAATGAACCCGGGAGTCGGAAAGTTTCTTGAACGTATCGGTGCCGATATATGGAATATAAACAACAATCACATAATGGACGCAGGACCGGAAGGCCTTAAGGCTACGCTTGAAAACGCAAGATCCCACTATGCCTTTGCGATCGGTGCGGGAATGAACATCGATGAAGCCTCATGTCAGCTTGTTTTTCGTCAGGCGGGCGGTATCGGCTTTGTGAGCGTTGGATATGAAAGAGCCTGCAGAAAAGCGACCGAGGATACGCCGGGATGTCTTAACTTCAGTGATATGGATCTCATTGAAAAAAGGATAAGAGAAGTAAAAAGGGCATGTCGGTGGTGCGT
>JAEEGI010008410.1_pt1 | contig 22801 bp, 11 predicted proteins | sample 8958751 | NCBI WGS metagenome assembly JAEEGI01 (sample SAMN16246545, study PRJNA631951) | gut metagenome | biome: gut microbiome; feature: rumen; material: KS-attached | host: Bos | place: Iran: Karaj | collected 2018-10 | reverse complement strand
ATATATTATTTATTTGAAGTGATGTTTTTTTTTCTTAGATTTTATGCTTCAAAATATTAAAATCTAGATATATTCTCTTTAAAAAGAGGAAAAAATTATTTATATTAAATTATTTGAAATAATTAATAAGTAATTCTTAATTTAATTCTTAATTTTAGATTTTTCAATATTAAAGGTCGATCCTTATTTCAAAACTAAAATAAATAAAATTAATAGATTGAAAATTTTTTTATTATTTATCATCTTTAACCCCATATAAAATTTCTAAAAACCATCTCAAAGTATTATATCTTGGTTTTTTATCTTCAACATATTTTCCATTTTCAATATCTTCAACATTTTTTTCTAAAAATTTAACATAATCATACATAATAAAACTAGAAAATTGAATTCTGTGTCTCTTTTTTAATTTTATTAAAATATTAAAATCTTCAACTCCAAAATTGAAATAACCAATTAAAGGTCCAATTACTGTTCCAACAATCGCACAATTTGTATCAGTATCACCACCAAAATTACATATTTCATTCATAATTAATCTATATTTTGTACAATAATTTTCATCTTTATAATCATCAAAATGATATAAATAATGAATTGTCATTCTTAAAGCATGAAAATAATAACCACAAGAATAAACAACATCTTTGAAATAATCAAATTTATTAAAATTTTCATCTTTAATTTTCTTTATTTCATTCATTAATTTTGCTTTATACATCTTTGATTTTCTATCTTTTTGAAATTCTTCTCCATTTTCTAAAATAAATTCTATTTGTTTAATTATTTCTTTTGGATTATTTTTTACAATTGAACTCAAAGACATAAAAATAAAAAATCCACTTGCTAAATTATTTTCATAATTAGGATGAGTTAATTGATTATCTTTAATACTTTCTGATTTAATTTTAACATACATATCATAAAATTTTTCTTTAATATTTCCTTTAATAATTTCATTAATTTCCTTATTATATAAATAATAAAACCAAATTACTAAAGGAGAAATTCTCATTAAAAAACCATTAGCTAATGAACCATCATTAACTATTGCAATATATTTTTTATTTTTTTCAAAAGTACAAGTTTCTAAAGTAATATTTTCAACAATTGTATTTCTAAAAGAATTTCTTATAGTATTCCCACAATCAAAAGGATGAGAATTAATCCAAAAAAGATAATAATAATAAATATACTCAGGATTTAAATTTTTTATATTAGGTAAGTCTAATATTGAATAAGATAATGAAATAGCCATTTCAGAATCATCTGTAACTGTTCCTGCAGGTTTACCAAAAATATTTGTATCTATAAATATACGACTTGAATTGTTTGGATTAGCCCCAGAAAATTCACAATATGAACCTAATGAATCACCTAAATAAGCACCATAAATACATGATAAACATTTATATAAATTAATTTCTTTTTCAGGATCAACTGATTTTATTTTTTTTTCTATTAAACTTTGATATTTATAAAAATTTTCTAAAAGATTTTGGAAAGGTATTTTTGGAAGAATATTTAATGAATTTATGTGAAAGAATTTATATTGGAGATCACAAAATAAATCAAGTAATATTTTTGTGTATTGAGTTGAATCATTCTTACATAAAGAGATTATTTTTTCAATTGAAGATTTTATTGAATTTTTTTCTTCTGAAGGAGATATTGTCTCTACTTTTTCATCATCTGAAGTTTTTTCTTCGATATTGTTATCTTTATTCTTAAGTGTTAAATTGTGTACTTGTACAGTTTCTTTTGTTGATAAATTTTCCTTTTTTTCTTCATTTGGATCTTTATTCTCAAGTTCTAAATTTTTTACTTGTTCTGTTTCTTTTGATTATAAATTTTCCTTTTTTTCTTCATCCATTTTTTTTTCATTTGGATCTTTATTCTCAAGTTTTATTTTTTTTACTTGTTCTGTTTCTTTTGATGATAAATTTTTCTTTTTTTCTTCATCCATTTTTTTTTCATTTGGATCTTTATTCTTAAGTGTTAAATTGTTTACTTGTTCTGTTTCTTTTGATGATAAATTTTCTTTTTTTTCTTCTCCGACTTTTTTTTCATTTGCATCTTTATTCTCAAGTTCTAACTTTTTTACTTGTACATTTTCTTCTGATGATAAATTTTCCTTTTTTTCTTCTCCAACTTTTTTTTCATTTGGATCTTTATTCTCAAGTTCTAAATTTTTTACTTGTTCTGTTTCTTTTGATGATAAATTTTCTTTTTTTTCTTCTCCGACTTTTTTTTCATTTGGATCTTTATTCTCAAGTTCTATATTTTTTTTTACTTGTTCTGTTTCTTTTGATGGTAAATTTTCCTTTTTTTCTTCATTAACTTTTTTTTCATTTTCTTCCATTAATAAAATAATAATTATTAATTATATAAAATTATATAATAAAAAATAGTTATTTTGAGATTATTAACATTGTCTTTTTTTAATTTTTATAAACCAAATATAAATTAATTTCTTTCCTTTATTCATTCTAAAATTGGGGATTGGGGATTGGGGATTGGGCCCAATCCCCAATCCCCAATCCCCATTATTTTCAATATCTTTTATTTAAAAAATTATACAATATAATTATTCCTTATATTTTTTAAAGAATTAATTATTAAGAAATATTTAAATACTCGATTTTTTGTATACTTTTACTATTATTTAAATATTATTATATCTTCTAAATCAATATATACATAATATATTGGAATATTAAAAAATTATTTTGAGTTTTATTCTTTTTTATTAATTTTTATTCTCTTTTTAGTATTAATAAATTTTTTTTATTTTATATTTTTATTTTGAACAATTTTAAATTAGAAAGTTTATAAATTTAAAATATTATAAAAATAAAGTAGTTCCATAATTTATATATTTTGAAATAATACCAAAAAAATAATATAGTTAATTCCATAAAAAATATTATTAATATAAAGCATAATTATAGTAATTAATTTTTAAAATATGATCTTTTTCCTTTCCTCCATATTTTGCATTTGAAATTGAATAAACAAAATCTTTTAAATTCATATTTTCACCTTTTTCATCTTTCCAAATATCAAATAATAAATCTTTAATTCCAATCATATTATTTTTTGGTTGTAAATATTCATCATCTTCAAACCAAAAATGATAATTCATAAAATCTTCTTTTTTAACATAACTTCCTTTAATTAATTTATTTTTAAATTCATTTTCAATAGCAGCTTTATTTTTACTACTTAAAACACTACTTCCAATAATAGCAATTATAGTAAAAATACCACCATAATCAACATAATCTTCATAAACTTCTTTTCCATTATTATTATTATTATTAAAATTATCATAATAATTTAAATTTTTATTATTTTCATTAATCTTATTATTATTAAAAAAATTATTAAAATGTTCATTATCTTCATTATTATTATTATTTATAAGATTTTGATTATGTTGAAATTCAACTCTAAATTTATCAACTAATCTCATAATATCTTTATAAGATAAATATCTTAAAGGAAAACTAATTCCAGCATTAACAGGTTTTTGACTTGGTTCACTTCTATTAAATAATATTTCTTTAATAAACATTTCTTTAAAAATATATTTAGACATAACATTATTTTCAACTGAATATTTCCCCATTTCATGATAAGCCATTTGAAGACAATTTAAATCATAATGAAAATCTAAATGAACATGACTTTCTCTTTTTCTGCTTCCTAAAATATGTTCATAATTAATTTGTTCATAAACTTCATATTCTCTATCAAAGAAGTCCATTTCAACATTATTAAAAGCATATTCTGGAATTTCTTTTCCTTTATCAATGTATTTAATTAATATTTGTTTTATATTACTTAAAGCAATATTTTGTAATCTAACACACATCATTATCCAAGAATCCATATTATGATGAACTCTTTGAGTAGTATAAAATAATCTTTCTATATAATCTAAAGAAAAATATTTTATTACTGTTAATCTAAATTTATATTTTAATTTTTCTTTTTTTATATTATACATTACATCTTCTTCATATGTTGGAATTGGATCATTCAATTTAAAGTGAGTTGCATTTAAAGATGATGCATTTAAATTCCTTTTATGATGATGTTTTGTTGTTGTTGAATCATTTAAACCTTGAGTTAAAGATTTCATATAATTTTCTAAATTTTTTACTTTTTCTTCTTGATTTAAAACTAATCTTATACAATTTAAATATATTGTATTTATATTTTTAATATAATAATCTTTATCATCGAATATTGAAGGAATTTTAGTTTTTTCAAATATTAAATCATAATTAAATGGTTTTTCTTCTTCTTCTTCATTTTTTTTACCATAAACTTTAAATATTATATCAAGGGAAGTTAAAAATTTTTCAGTTTCTATTTTAAATAATTCTAACATATTCATATAATATTTTTTAATTTCTTTTTCAAAATATTTTTCACTAAATATTGTATTTAATTCTATTATACATTCACTTTGTTTTTGACGTACAAATAACCATAATTTATTATTTAAATCTTCAATATCATTTTTAAATTCATCATAAACATATTGATGATTAGCAATTCTTTGAAATTTTCTCATAAAATTATTATATTTATGAACATAAACATCAACTAATTTTTTTTTTTCTGTTGCAAGACCTAAAAATTTATCAAATCTTCTTTGAATTTTATCATATTTTTTACATAAATCAATATATTGTTGATCATAAAATATAGTAAATTTCTTTAATACATCTTTATATTTAAAAGTAAAATTCATTATTTTATTATATATATATTCACTTGCTTCTGAAATTAATGAAATTTCTTTTTTATGAATTAAAGTAGATTGAGATTTAACTTTATTAATTGAAGGTTCAACATGAAAATAATCTTTTTCATCATCATCTTCTCTTTTTAAATTTATTTATTTTTCTTTTTTATCATTTTCTTAATATTTTTAATAAATGTTCATTTATATAATTATTTATTTCTTCTTTATCTTCTATTTCAATTTGTTGAAATAAATGAATAATTTCTTTTATTTTATTAAAAGAACCTTCTCCTTTTTTATCAGTATAAAAACCAAAATTATTATAAAATCTCTCAATTTTAGAAATATTATCATCATATTCATTTTTCATTAAATTAAATTTATTATTTGAAAAATCTGGAATTTCATTAATTAATCTTTCATATATTTTTTTATCTATATTAATTTTTCCATTATTATTTATTTCACTTTCATTATATATTTTCCCAGTTAAAGGATCATATTTACAATCTTTTAATCTTTCATTAATTATATTTTCATTAGTATTTAAATTAATAATAAAATCTAATCCTCCTTTTAAAATTGAATTACTTGTTTTTGGTTTATATTGAATATCAAGTATATTTGCTAAAGAATCTAAAACAAAATCTTTTTTTGCTTTTGGCATTGATGTAGGATCAATATATCCAGTTAAGTAGTTTTCTAATAAAACACATTGATTTAAATTTTTAGGAAAATCTGTTATAATAAATCCTTTAAATGAATCCTTTTTAATATTTTCAATTTCATTTTTTATATTTTGTTCTTCTTTTAAATTTGGCTTTTTTGAATTTTCATTTTCTTCAATTAATTCTTCTAATTTTTTGTTTAATTCTGTTAATGTTGATTGTTTTTTTACTATTTCTTCAATATGTTCTTCTTCACTTTTAATTGGGAAATCTTTTTCAATATTATCAATTAATAATTTAAGTAACATTTCATCATCAGGAATTTTATTTTCATCAGTATTTTCTAAATAAGATAAAATTAATTGATTCTCTGATTTAAATTCTTCAATTTTTTTATTTTGATCTTCTTTTAAAGTATCAATTTGATTAGGTTTCATAGTTTTAAATTTTGGATTATTTTCAAGAGGTTCATTAATTTCATTCCATAATTTAACTTTATCTTTTAAAATATCATAAACAGAATATATTTTAAAATGAGTATATTTTTTAGTTAAAATTTCAGCTTGAGTTTTCCTTCCAGAAAGAGGATAACCAATAAACGAAATTTTAAAAGGAATATAATCCCATTTTCCTTTAATATTTTCACAATTATTTTTATCATCAACAGGAAAAATATTTTCAAGAACATTAGATATTAAAGTACTGAATTTAATATTTCTAACACTTTTTTTAGGAACTTCAACATCTTCAATTTGAATTTTTGTAGGTTCAAAATCATCAGGTAATGATTTATATATATCTTTAAAATCAATTGATTTTCCTCTTATATTTTTAGGAATAATAAAAGTATAATCCCATTCACCAGCATAATTTAAATAATCAAATATTTCTCTTTCATTATCAATATTCCAATTAAATTTATCTTTATTTATTATATGATCATATAAATCTTCTTCATCATCTATTAAAGGAGGTCTTATTGGTTTTCCATTTACAAATTTTCTATTCCATTCTTTAAATAAAGGTAAATCTAATAATTCTTTTTCATTTTTTATTTGAAATAAATAGCCTTCAAATGCCATATCTATTATTTGATATGTTATTTTTTTTATTAATGGAGTATCTATTTCTAAATTTTTTTTATGTTGTTCTGATATTTTTAAACATGTTTCTAAAGATATTGTGTTTAATTTTGAAAAAAATATATTTTTATTAAATGGCTTTTCTTTTTCAAATAACATTGGAATAAATCTATTTTGAGATTTTATATAGTTTTCTTCTTCTCTTTTTCTTATTGATTTTTCTATCATTGTTCTAAAGTTATTTAATCTTTTTTCTGCTATTGATCTTTTTGTTTTTTCTTTTAAATCTTTTTCAAAATTTAATCTGTTTGTATATGAATTTTTTAATTTTTTAATATTTTTAAATCTATCATTATCTAATATATTATTTTGAGAATATCTAAAATCAATAGTCTTTTGTGCAGGAGAAAAAAATAATTTTTTTTCTAAATCTTTTTTAGTTTTTTCTTGTTTAAGTGAATTTTCCAATTTTTTTTTTTCAATTCTTCCTTTTAATTGTTCTTTTACTTTTTTCATAATAGTTTCTTGTGACATATCATGATTAATAGTACCATTTAAAAATGTTAATTGATTCATATCTAAAACAAAACCCATTTTATATAAATTTCCTCCAAAAAATCTATAATCAAAAAGTTCTTCAAGTGGCTTTTCAATTGATTTTTTTGTATCTTCTATAATATTTGTTTTAAATGTATTATTACTATTTGATAATATATCACTTATTTGTCTTCTATGTTTTCTGTAATTTTCTGAATTTTTTAAATCAAAAGTTTTTAAAGGCTCAAAATTTTGGTTTTTATCTTGAGAATGATTTCTATTTAAAATATTAGAATGTTTCTTTAAAAAAGCAAATGTATTTTTATTAGTTTTATTATTATAATCTTCAATATTTATTATTTTATTATTTTCTTGATCAGCGAATTTTATTTTTCTTTTTTTTGTTAATGAAGTTTCATTTAAATTTTCATTATCTGATAATATCGTTTCTCTTTCAAAATCTTCTGATAATGTATTTAAACCAAAAGAAGCCATATCCATAAATTTTTGCTTTATTGATTCTATATCATCATTAATATCAAAAGTTCTTATTTGTTCAAAATTTATTTTTTTATTTCTTAAACTCACTTTTATTTTATATAATAAATTCGCTGAAGCTATTAAATTTTCTTTTATATATTGTTTTATCATTGAATCTGTTATATCTATTCCTAAATGCTCTTTTATATCTTTTGTAAAAGTTGAAAAATTTTTTTTTATTGAAAAATAATCTTTTAAATTTGAATAATTTTCTGAAAAATGAAAATCGGTTATTAAATTTAATTTACATAATAATTCCCCAAATTTAAATCCTGAGGAAAATTCTTTTCTTATATCTTCTATTTTTGGAATCATTTTTACTTCTTTATTTAACCAATCATATAATAATTCAGACATTTAATTTATATAATCAGTTATTATAATTTAAAATTTAAAATTTCTTTATTAAATATTATAATATTATTTATTAAATTATTTGAAAATTAAAATTATGAAATTATTATAAAAATGTTTGAAATTAATTTTTTATTTCCATAATTCAGCTCTAAAAAAAAAATAATCATTTTATAAATTAAAAAATATCCAAAAAAGTTTATTTAATCATAAATGAGAAATATTTATTATAAAATGAATATAAGTAATGATATCATAAAAATAAAGAAGTTCACAAAAAAAAATATATGCGTTAAAAATTTAACTTTTTTTTGAAGTTTCTTTTTTCTAATATGATATTTTTATTAAATATAATATGTTTTTTCATTAAAAAATGGGAATTTTAAAATATCAGAATAAAAGAAATATAATTAGATGTATATATAACATAACAGAAAATGATTTAAATACAAATGTAAATATAATAAATTGGGACGAACATAATGAAGAAGAATTAAAGCAAAAATGTGAATTATATATTCAAACATTTTATGGAAAAAAAAATATTAGCTTTGAAAAAATATATAAATTCACTAATGTTGAGGAAAATACAATAATAATTCAATTTCATGGATTTATAAAAAATATATGCAGTTTATTTAAAGGATGTTCTAAATTAACAGAAGTATATTTTAATGAATTTGAATCAGCAAAAATAGAAGATATAGAATATTTATTTAAAGATTGTGAATCTTTAAAAAAAATAGATTTCTCAAATTTTGACACTAGTAATATAAAAAAATTTGAAGGTATAGTCAATAATTGTCCAATAAATAAAAGTGATGTTATTGGATATGAAAATGTCAAATATTTCTTTAAAAAATGTGTTCATGATAAAGGGATTCAAACTGAAATTATATATAATCAAGAAAATATTATAATGAATACAAATAATTCCGAAAATAATAACGGTAGTAATAATTCAGAAAGAAAAATTCTTACAATCAATAAAAAAAGTACAATAGTAAATAATGAAGATATTCAATTTTTTGAGGACAGCCTTAAGATTTCAACAAAGTCAAATAAAAAAAATAAAACTAAAAGTTTTAATAATAAGCGTTCAATTATTCATAAAAATTGATTAATTATAGAATTATTTATTTGAATTTATTTGGATGTTTATTTTTATTTAATGTTGTATTATTATAAGAGTTTTTAAATATTTAACATTTTAATAAACTATTATTTAAAAAATATCATATTGGTAAAAAATTTTTATTTTATCTATAAATAAACAAATAAAAATATATATTAAGAATTTTATAAATTTAATCTAATTGTAAAACCCTATTACTTAATTATTTACAATTGTTTTACCTAATTTTAGACTTTAAATTAACATTTTTTCTTTTCAATTCCTTTTTAACCGCCAAATTTAAATATGTATTATTAATCTTAAAATTCCAATCCTCATTAGTATATTTATCATATCCATTAATTTTTTTTCCATTATTAAACTGATAAACTCCATCACCAAATATTTTATCATCTTTCCAATTTCCAATGTATTTATTTTTATTACAATATATCATTTTTCCATGTCCTTCTTTTTTATCATTTTTCCATTCTCCAAAATATTCTTCTCCATTATTATATATAATTCTTCCTATTCCATTTCTTTTATTTTTTTCAAAATTTCCACAATAAAAATAACAGTTTGATTTAATATAATAAACTGTACCATTTAATTCATCATTTATAAAATTACCTTTACAAATGATTCCTTTTGTTTTTTTCCTTTTAAAAATAATTTCAAAAATCTCATCATTTTCAATATTATTATATAAATAATAATCATTTTTATTGGAATAAAAAATTCCATTTATTTTTTTATCTTCTTTGAATGAACCTTGAAATATATTTTGATTATTATATTCAATTCTTCCTATTCCCTCTTTTAAATCATTTTTCCAAGTTCCAATATATAAATCACCATTATTATATTTCATCACTCCAAAACCATTTTTTTCAAAATTAAATAATTCACCTTTATATATATCTCCATTAGTATAAATAAATTTACCTGTTCTTTCAACAATATCATCTTTAAAATTTCCTTCAAAAGATTCATATTTTTCAAAATAAATTTTCCCATTTCCATTCCATTTATTATCTTTCCAATCTCCTTCATATATTTTACATATTTTTATTTGATTTTTTTTTATATTTTCATTAACAAATAAAATTTTTTTCCCTTCATTATATATCATAAAACCTTTTCCACTTTTTGTATCATTGTGCCAATAACCTTCATATATATCTTTATTTATATATTTTAATATTCCATAACCATCTTTTTTATCTTCTTTAAAATTACCTTTATAATATGAACCATCGAGATAATAAAATATACCATTTCCTTCTTTTAAATCATTTACAAAATTTCCTATATATTTTTCATTGTTATGATATATTAATATTCCTTTTCCATTCTTTTTATCTTTTTCCCATAATCCTTCATATTTATTTCCATTATTATATATCATTTTTCCATATCCTGATTTTAAGTCATTTAACCAGTTTCCTTCATATTTATCTTTATTTATATAATTCATAATTCCTTTTTTTTCTCTTTTATTATTTATTATATATCCTTCATATTTTTCTTTATTTTTGTAATTTATTACTCCTATACTTTCATAATTATCTGTTAATTTTATTGCTTTTGGAATGTATATTGTAATTTGACCAAATTCTTTGTCAATTGTTTTTTTCAATGAAATGTGATTTTTATCTGAAGAAAAAATAATATTGTTTACAAGGATTTTTAGTGAGTTTTTAAAATCATTTTTATTTGATATTTCATTGAATTCTAAAAGATATTGTTTTGATAAGTTTTCTCCTTCTTCAAATTCAACTTTTCTTTCTGTATTTTTATCATTTATATTTCCAATTAATAATATATTAAAACGGTATAAATTGTGTTCTTTTATCTTTTTATTTTTTTCAATAAGTTTTTTAATCTCTTCAAATGAATTTTTATCATTAATTGAATAAACAAATATAAAACCAGAATTTTCATTTAAACTTTTTGAATTTAAATTAAATTCAATAATTTTAATATAAACTAAATAATAAATTTTATTTATTTCAATTATTATTTCATTAAAATCATATTTTTCATTAATTAATGAATCACCTATTAAATAAATTATAATTGGATTTGATATATCATTTAAACTAAAATTATAAAATTGTTCCCAATTTCTATTAATAATATCATTAATTAAAAAATTAATTGGTTCACTAATATTAATATTATTTTTGGCACTACATTCATAAAAAATAAAATTATTTCTTTTAGCAAAATTTTCTCCTTCTTCTTTACTAACTTCTCTATTTTTTTCATCATCTATTTGATTTCCTAATAATATTATTATACTATTTTTTTGTTTCATTATTTTTTGTAATTTAATATATAAATTTTGACATTCTTGGAAAGAATTTTTATTAGTAATTGAATAAACTAATAAAAAAGCAAAAGAATCTTTTATTTTATTAAAAGTCATATTTTGATATGCTTTAATACCGGGAATTTCTTTTATTGAAATACAAAAATTTTTACCTTTAATATTTATATTATAATCAAAAGAATTTATTCCAATTGTTGGTGTTTGAATATTATTATATTTTTCTCCAGAAAAAACATTTATAATATTTGATTTACCAGTTGCTTTATCTCCTAATAATCCGATACTGAATTTATTTTTCTTTATTGACATTTTATTTATTTTTTTTGTAGACATAATGTATTATCTAAAATAAATATTAAATTCTCTCTAAAATTTAATTTCCACAATTCTAATATTTAGTTTTTCAGATATTCCTTAAAAATTTTTCATTTTATTTATCTTTTAGAGAAATTTATTTTTCATTCTTTTTTTTATTTTATATTTAGATTAATTATATTATAATCACTAAAAAGTAAAAAAAAATATAAAATATATATTCTTATAACTTTTTATAGACTAAAGATTTTACTTTATATATTTTATCTTTTATTAATAACATTTTATTATTTAATTTTTTCTAATTATTCTTATTTTTAAGTTTTTTTTATTTTTTATCTTTTTAATTGTTCTTTTTTCCTATATGAATATATACAACAACTTAATTTTTATTCTTTTTTTTTCTTTAATTTAACATTTTAAATTAAAAATCAATAAATTAAATATTTCCAAAAAAAAAAACATTTATTTTATTTTTAAGATGATAGTAATTCATTTACTCTTTTTTGAACTATTTGATAATCATATCCTTCTTTCATTAACTTTATTTTTCTTGTTTCTCCATTACCATACTCTCCTTTAATAACACGAAGTGCAATATCATCAATACTATTTAAATAATTTTTTTCTATTTTAGAATCAGGATTAAATTTATTATAAAAATCTATACCATAATTACATCTTAGAAGTTGAACTCCTTCACTTTGATTTTTGGGTCTTTCAAATTGAGTTAATACAATATCAGAACATTCTCTAATTGAATGATTATTATCTTTTAAAAACTCTAAAATTTGAGAATAATTTGATTTTAATTCTTTCATTAAAAATTCAAGTTGAATTTCTAAATCACCAATAGAAGAATTTTTTTCTTTTACATAATTTAAAAAATTTTCTTTTCTAGTATAATAAGTCCATTGAGCTAAACCAAATCCAACTTTGTCGTGTATAAAATTTGTATATTCACCATTATCTACTTTATTTATATATTCTTCATCTGTTAATCCTATAGTTCCTTTATATTTATTTTCATATATTCTTGGATTTAAATTTGATTCTGCTTTTAAATTTCCCATTAAACCTGCTGCTCCGTTTTTAGATAATCCTTCTTTTATTAAATAATCCCATATTATTTTATCGTTTGAGTTCATCTTATCTTTTTTTTTTCTTCTTTTTTATCTGTTTTGTTTTTAATTTTTATTAATAAATAAAATCTATAAAAATAATTCAAATTTATATTAATTAAATAAATTATTTTTTTTAAAATGCTATATTAATTTAAAAAGGGCCCTTAAACAAACAATAATAAAAGACCTCTAATTAAATAAAATTATATATTAAAAAATACATATAAAAAAATTAAAGTCAATTAAAATAAAAACTTTACAATAATAAATATTCTATATAAGTCATTCCCAAAAAAAAAAATATTAAAAAAAACATAAAAAAATGGAAAACAGAAAATTAAAAATAATAATAGGTTCAAACGATGATATATCAAATCAAATATCAGAAATATTTATAAACCAAATAAAAACAAAGCCAAATTCAATATTAGGTTTTGCAACTGGATCTTCTCCTTTAAAAGTTTACGCAAATTTAGTGAAAGCATATAAAGAAGGGAAAGTTTCATTTAAAGAAATAACAACATTTAACTTAGATGAATATGTAGGATTAGAAGGAACTCATCCTCAATCATATCGTTATTTCATGGATGTAAATTTATTTAATGATATAGATATAGATAAATCAAAAACATATGTTTTAAAAGGAGTAGATGATTATGAAGATTATGCAAAAAAATATGATGATTTAATTGCTTCTTTAGGAGGAATAGATCTTCAAATTTTAGGAATTGGAAGTGATGGTCATATTGCTTTTAATGAACCTGGAACTAGTTTTGATAGTTTAACTCATATTACTGATTTAGCTGAAAGTACTATTATTGATAATTCTAGAAATTTTAATAATATTAATGAAGTGCCTAAACAAGCTGTCACTATGGGATTGAAAAGTATTATGAATTGTAAAAAAGTTGTACTTATCGCTACTGGGAAAAATAAAGCTAATGCTATTAATCAATTGGTTAATGCTGAGAAAAATGAAAATCATCCTTGTACTATTCTTAGGGATCATCCTGATTGTACTATTTTTGTCGATCAAGATGCTTATAGTTTGGTTAAGAAATAAAAAATTTTTTAAATAGAATTTTGTGAATTGATATATTTTTTGTTAATAAGAATTTTTGACTTGATTTCTTTTTTATTTTTTTTTTTTCGTTTTCTCAACTAAAAATAGTATATTTTAAGGGAGAAAATATAAAAAATTTATTATTTATAGTATAAGTTAGTAATTGATAAAAAACTGTTTTTAAAGAAATAATAAAAATATAAATAATTGTTAAAATTTAAATTATATTTATAAATATGCATTTTAAACAAATAATAATTTTTATTGATGGAAAGAAACTTTTCATATTAAAGATATTTAAATAATCTTTTTTATGGAAAAAATCTTCTGAATCGAAATAATATATAAAAGAAGTTTTATTAAAAAACACTTTAAATTCATTAATTTCTGTTTTATGTTCTATATTTTTCCCTAGATGAAATAATAAATTTAAACACAATAAAGTTGTTTAATATTGTTAAAAGATTTAATAGTGAAAATTAAAAAAAAATATCATATTCATATTATTTTTAATAACATAATTTTCATATTGATTTAAACTATTATAAATATAATTGACTCAATTTGTTTTAACAAAAATATCAAATGAAATATATTATCAAAAGAAAAAATAAATAAAATAAAGAAACATTTATTAAATTAGGTAGATGAGAGCAAATAGAAAATATAAAGAAAGTTATTTAGAAAGAAAATATCAGTAGAAGAACTATAAAAAAAATATAGGAGAATCTGGACTTTTTCTACATTATATAATTCTTTATACCAAAACCTTAGTATACCTGTTTTTCTTAGTGATGGCTGTATTTTTTGTCCTTAGAAATAAACCTGGAAGTTTTAAATTAAATCATTAGCAATTCTTGATAATAATTGTAGATAAAATTAATCTTAATTGTTAATTATTAGGATTAGACATTTATATTTATTTTGTTTGGAATATAATTTTCAAATTTAATTTTTATTATTTTTAATAAGCATTATATTGTTTATCCCAAATATACCCATTTTATTTTTATTAATTAATTTAAATTGTATATTCTATTCTTTTTTTAAATGGATATCATATTAAAATCTAAAATATTAAAAAAAAAAAATAACATAATATAAAAAATGAAATTTTTTCTTTCAACAATTTTTACTCTTTTAAGTTTTTCATTATCAACATTACCATTTTTAAAGTCCAAAAAATCAAATTTAAAAGAAACTTTACTTAAAGCTGAAACCCAAGCATTAATTATAACAAAAGCTTCATTAAAATCAACATTATTATTAAATGGAGAAATAACAACATTTTCCTTAACATGGAAAGCAGTAAATTTACCAAGTGACAAAGGAATAAATGATTATGAATTTCAAATATTTAAACAAGGAAATTTAGAAGTGTTAGATGTGAAAACAAATAAAAACGATGCCAAATATAAAATAAACGGAAAATCAATAGAATTTAATAATTTACAATTAAAAAACAATGATGAAATAGATATAACAATTCAATATAAAATAACAAATGATACATTATTCTTTTTACTTCATACAGAAGCATTAATATTACCTCCAAGTGGTAATGATTATCAAGGGGAAATATATGTGAATAGTTCAAGAGAAGTAGAATTATTCGGAGCTCAATATGATATATTAAAAAAGAAAGATGATTGTTATTATTGGTCAGGAAAAGTTTCAAATAAAGGAATTGGAGATATGATATACGTTGGAGTAAAAAAAGCTCATTGGAAAGTTAATTATATTGGTTATCTTGCAAAAAGTTCTCCTATAACTTCTATTTCTGCTGTTTTTATTACTCCTATTTTCTTTGATGGAGGAAATAATAATATTAAATATTATAATGTTGCTTGTGGTAATACTAGAAGGTTTGATGGACAATATATTAAAAGAAATAAAACTCATATTATTTTTAATAATAAAGGTAAAGAAGCTTATTATCAAATTACTACTGAATTTTATAATACTATTTCTTCAAATTGGCATATTGATTTAAATAATTATAAATATAAATCTACTGCTACTGATTCATCGAAAAATTTAGCAAAGGAAATTTTATCAAAAGATAATTCAAATGATCCAGATTATTTAAAATTAGGAAAATGGGTGAGAAAGAATTTAAGATTTGATATGAAATATTATGGTAAAAAAATGACAATAGATGAAATAATAAATAATAAAATAGGAGTAGCAGAACATTATTCAATATTATATAATGCATTATTACATAGTGTTAATATTCCTTCTATTTATATTGCTGGATATGTTTTTGATGAACCTTCAGATCATACTAATTTACAAACCAGTCGTCATGCTTGGAATATAGTTAAAATTAATAACAAATGGGTTCCTATTGATTCTACTATGGGATTTTTCGATGGAAAATTACCTGTTAGTCATGTTTTTGAAAGTTATTTTGAAAATGGAGTTTTATATGCTACTTCTGATAGAAATGCTAGACTTAAAAATGATAATACCATTGAATTAGTTGGATATGAAAAGTAATTATGTTTATTTAGTTAATTTGTTTTTTATTTTAAAAAATTTAAATTAGTTTTTGTGTATTTTTTAAAGTATATTTTATTTTATTCATAATATATGTATAAATAGTATTTTTAAATATATTTATTTTTCCTTTTTATAAATAATTAATGAATATCATACTAACATATAAATATTAAAGAATTAAAAAAAATGGAATTTCTTCATCTAATATTACTTTCCTTAATAATAAAAATATTATGTGTACCTCCTTTACCAGATCCAGAAATAAATTATATATTTCAAGAATATTATTTAAATGATACATTATTACAAGGTGATTCAAATACATTAACAATAACAAAATCATCCTTAAAATCAAAATTACTTTTAAATGGTGAATTAAGTACATTATCAATAACATTAAAAGGAATAAACCTTCCTGAAGGAATTAGTGTAAATAAATATAATATAGGATTATCGAAAGAAGGTGATTTCAAATTATTAAATGTGGAAATAAGTAAGAAAGGAATATCATATAAAAAAGAAGAAAATATAATTTTCTTTGAAAATATGAATTTAAAAAATAATGAAGAAATAAAATTGACAATAGAATATCAAATAACAAATACTAAATTATTTAATTTAATTCATAAAGAATCATTAGGATTACCTCCAAATGATAAAGAATATGAAGGTGAAATATATATATATTGTTCAAATGAACTTGAACTTTTTGGTAGATTAGTTTTATTTAAAAGAAATGATAATGGTACTTATTATTGGAAAGGAACTGTTCCAAATAATGGAATTGGTGATATTATTCATGTTGGTTTAAAATCTGCTAAATGGAAAGCTAATTATAATGCAACTGCTGTTAAAACTACTCCTTTTGGAAAATTAAATGGAAGATTTATTATTCCATATATTTTCCAAGGAGGAAATAATAAGATTAAATATTATAAAGTTGAAAATAATAATGCTAAAAAAATTGATGGGAAAAATATAATAAAAGATAAAGCTAATTTAATTTTTAATTGCAGAGGAGATACAATTTTTTATAAAATAATAACAGAATTTTCAAATAAAGTATCATCAGATTATTCAATAGATTTAAAGAATTATAAATATAAATCAACAGCAACAGAATTAACAAAAGAAAAAGCAAAGGAAATTTTATCAAAAGATAATTCAAATGATCCAGATTATTTAAAATTAGGAAAATGGGTGAAAAGAAATATAAAATATGATGATAATTATGAAGGAAAGCAAATGTCAATAGAAGAAATATTAAATAAAAGAATTGGAGTATGTGAACATTTTACTCAATTATATAATGCTTTATTACATAGTATTAATATTCCTGCTGTTTATACTTTTGGTTATGCTATTACTAATGAACAAAGTCTTAAAAGTAATAATAAAGTACTTCATGCTTGGAGTCTTGTAAAAATTAATTCAAAGTGGATTCCTATAGATTCCACTTGGGGAATTTTTGAAGGGAAATTACCTGTTAGTCATGTTTTTGAAAGTTATTTTGAAAGAATATTTAAATTTGTTTCTATTGATTTAAATTGTAAACCTAAATCAAAATTTGATATACAATTTTTGGGAAATGAAAGTTAAATTTTTTTAATTTAATATTAGACTTTTTTATTATTTTATATTATTTATTTTCTTAGAGTTTTTATCATATTCTTAATTATTTAATTTTATAAATAATATATTAATAATTGGGTTTTTATTAGATTCAAATTACATCTGCAATAATTCAAAATTATTTTAAATTAAAATAAAGTTATTGAAGTATTATTAGATTAAAAATCATAATCATTAAATATATTCTACAAAAATTATATTTCAATAAAAAATTATTTAATCATATTTATTCTCTTTAAAATAAAAATCTTATATTAAAAAAATGAAATTTCTTCCTATAATATACTTATCTTTAATATATCAAATATTATCAACTCCCCCTTTACCAGACCCAGAGCCTCTCTCAGTGTTTCAAGAATATTCTTTAAATGATTTTTTATTACAAGGTCCTTCAAATTTTTTAACAATTACAAAAGGTACATTAAATTCAACACTATTTTTAAATTCTGAATTAAGTACATTAACACTTACATTAAGAGCAATTAATTTACCTGAAGGATATACAATTAATAATTATTCATTAGGACTAAAGAAAAAAGGTCAAGTAAAAATATTAAATTTATCTTCAAATAAAAATGAAGTAAAATATAATATAAATGGAACAAGATTTATCTTTCATAATTTAAATTTAAAAAATAATGAAGAAGTAATAATTTCAATTCGTTATCAAATAACAGATCCTTCACTTTTTAATTTATTTCATAAAGTAGCATTAGGATTACCTCCAAATAATAGAGATTATCAAGGAGAAATATATATAAGTTGTTCAAATGATGTTGATCTTTTTGGAAGTTCATCATATTTATTTAAAAGTGTAAATAATGGAAAATATTATTGGTCTGGGAATGTGCCTATGAAAGGTATATTTGATGTTATGACTGTTGGTACTAAATCAGCAAAGTGGATGGCATCTGATGAAGGAATAATTAAAAGAACTAATCCAATTAGATTATTCCAATCTACATTTCAAGTTTCATTGATTTTCCAAGGAGGAAATAATAAAATTAAATATTATAAAGTTTCAAGTAATATAGCTAATAAAATAGATGGTAAAAATATAATAAAAAGTAAATCAACTCTTTATTTCCATAATAAAGGAAATCCAGGTTTTTATAGAATAATAACAGAATTTTCAAATAAAGTATCATCTAATTGGTATATTGAATTTAAAAATTATAATTATAAATCAACAGCAACAAAATTAACAAAAGAAAAAGCAAAGGAAATATTATCAAGAGATTTATCAAATGATCCTCCATTTATAAAATTAGGAAAATGGGTGAAAAGAAATATAAAATATGATATATCATATGGTGGAAAGCAAATGTCAATAGAAGAAATATTAACTAAAAGAATTGGAGTATGTGATCATTTTGCTCAATTATATAATGCTTTATTACATAGTATTAATATTCCTGCTGTTTTTGTTGGTGGATATGCTTTTAATAATGAAAATAGTTTTAAAAATCCTAAATCTTCATTACATGCTTGGAGTCTTGTTAAAATTAATTCTAAGTGGATTCCTATAGATCCTACTTGGGGACTTTTTGAAGGGAAATTACCTGTTAGTCATGTTTTTGAAACTTATTTTAGATTTTTAGTTGGTTGGAGAAGCAATGATAAGAATTCTAGACCAGTATTCAATAAGAAAATTCAATTCAAGGGAATTGGATATTAAAACGTTTTTTTTTTTAATAGAATTTATTTTGTTAAGAATATTTATTTTTTTATTATTTATAATTCTTTTTTTCAAGAAAAATATCTGAAATTCAGAAATAATAGTTATAATTAATTAATAGTATTTAATCAAACTGAAATAAATAATTAAAAAAGAAAAAATCCTTAAAAAATCAATAAAAGTATAAATCCAAATCTCATAAATATATAAATAATAAAAAATGGGTAACTGTTGGCAATGTTTTAGAGAAGTAATAAGATTCTGTGATATATTTGGAATTTTATTAACATTCAGAATGAACAATAAAGTTAAATATAGATCAGTTGATGGTGGAGTAGCATCAATAATATTTTTTATTTATTCAATATTTTATTTAATATATTTAGGTGTTCCTTTTATTCAAAGAAAAAATATAGATTTTATTTATTCAAATAAAATAATAGAATCTCAACCTTTTATAAATTTAACAGAAGCTAATTTTACATTTGCATTTGGGATTCAATTTCAAAGTAATTTTTCTTCAGCACTTACTCAAAGTGCAAAATATTTTGACTATTCAGTGAATATAATGGAAATTATAAGTAAAACAACTGAAAAAAAGTATCCTTTAAATTTAAGAAAATGTGTTCCATCAGATTTTAATGATGTATATAACTCTTCGTTTTATATGAATGATTTAGATGATTTACTTTGCCCAAATTTAGATAAATCAATAAATTTTACTCTTGATGGCTTTTTAACAGATCAATACTTTAAATTTATAGTACTTGAAATTAAATTAACTGAATATGGAATGAATAATTTAAATGAAGTAAGAAATTTTATGCAAAAAAATCCAATAGAAATGGGAGTTTTTTTCCTTGATACTGCAATAGATTATAAAAATAGAACTAATCCATTACCTTCCTATATTAACTATATCTCTAAAGGTTTAGATTTATATTTTTTGAAAACAACCGAAATTTTTTTTTCTATTATTGAATTTTCAAATGATGAAAATATAATAACATCAAATGAGAAAACTACAATAGGTAAAATATTTGATAAAAGTGAAGATTCATTTCATTATATTACTTCAAGAGAAGATATTAATGAATTTTCAGTTGGGAAATTTATTTTAAAAAGCAGTGCTAAAATAATAACTTTATCTAGAAAATATCAAAAACTTCCTTCTTTTGTTGGTCAATTAAGTGGTGTTATTGAACAAGCATATTTAGTTTTATTTTTACTTGTTACTTTCATTGAAAGACAAGCTATTGAAAATAAATTAATTCATAGAATGTTAAAAATGAAAGGAAGTAAATTTTATGATATGGATTATTATTTGACTGTTTTTCATAGGGAAACCATTCATAATAATATAATTGATTTAATTAAAAAAGGAAATTTTCAAATTGAAAAAACTAATAAAGGAGGTTTGGGTTCAAAAAGAAAAAGTCAAATGTTATTATTATATAAAAATAGAATAAAATCTATGATTGATGATGAAAATTCTCAAAAAGAAACAAAAGATAATAATATAAATAATAAAGAAATTAAAACAGAAAATCACGAAAAAGATAAAGAAAGTGAAAGAAATAATAATCAACAAATGACTAAAAAGGAAAGTTTAAGTATTATTGAAGAAGAACCTTTGGAAAAAGATTCAAATCGAATTAATAACATTCAATTAACAAATACTGGTTTAAATAATAATGATAATGAAAAAATTGAATTCAATGATGACGTCAATGATGAATATGAAAAAATAGAAAAAGAGAAAGAAAAAGAAAAAGAATTAGAAAAAGAAAAAGAAATAAAATCTTTCGAAAAAGCCGAAGCTGATTTTCCTTCAACAAGTGTTTTATCTATCTTTTTTACTTATTTAACTCATTGTACTTGTAATTATCAAAAAAGAAAATATCAATTAATTAAAAAAGCAAAAGGTAAAATTAATTATTATTTGGAAATTATAAATTATGTAAAAGGTATGCAAGAAATTGATTTATTTAAATATTGTCTTTTTGATAAAGAACAAATACACATTTTAGATTATTTAGCTAAACCACCTTTTAGACTTTCTCATAAAGAAATTGATTGTATATATAGTGAATTTGAAAAAGATCAATATACTTTCGAAGTTATTGGAAAAGATGAAATTGATAAAGTTTATTCTTCTTATAATACTATTAGAAATAAAGGAGATGTTACTTTTGAAGATTTAAAGCTATTAAGGCTTATCAATGCTGAAGTTGATTATTTGAGTTAATTTGTAATTGTATAGAAAATTTTTATTATTTATGTATTATTAATTGATATTTTCATATCATTAATATAATTGAAATAAAATTTAATATAATAAATATTTATTAAAATTATTGTTTAATAATTATTATTTTTTATTTTATTCCTAGTTTTTAAAAAAATATTATTTTTTTCTTTTATTTAAAATTAGGAAAAAGGTATTTATCATTTATTGAGTAAACAATAGAATTATTTTAAATAGAAATTATATATTTTTTGATTGGAATTTAAAATTTTTGAAAAATTAGGAATATTATTGTCTTCTTTTTTTTTCAATTTAATATTTATATGTTAAATGAATTTTTTATATAATTTAAAAGATTTAAATTAAATAAAAAATTATTAAAAACTTAGTTTTCAAATAAAAATTATTCTTTTATTATTATTTAAAATACAATTAATAATTTTTAAAATAAATTATAGTTGAAAAAAAATTTTCAATAAGATATTAGTTGATTACAATCTAATTATATTAATTAAAAATTATTTAACAAATAATATAAAAGTTAAAGAGAGATTAAAAATAAATATTTTAAGAAATGTTAATTATTAAATGATTAAATAAAACATATATTAAAAATGTTATTTGATTAATTATAAATTATATATTTTATATATTCAAAAAGTTAAATAATTCTTGAAAATCCAAAGTATTATATCCCATTTTATCATAAATATCTTTAATAACATCTTTAACTTTTTCAACTCCTTTTTCAAATTCTAGAATTTGAGATTTTTTATTACTTTCCACATTAGTTAACTTATATAAAAAGTTAATTTCATTAGCAATATCATATTCATTATATTCA
>JAEEGI010008408.1_pt1 | contig 22803 bp, 14 predicted proteins | sample 8958751 | NCBI WGS metagenome assembly JAEEGI01 (sample SAMN16246545, study PRJNA631951) | gut metagenome | biome: gut microbiome; feature: rumen; material: KS-attached | host: Bos | place: Iran: Karaj | collected 2018-10 | reverse complement strand
GCTGAGGCGGGCGGAGACGAAGGAGGCGACCTCCTTCAGCGTGCGCCCGGTGATGGTGACGGCGAAGTCATAGGCCCCGGACATGAGGTACATGCTCTCCACTTCCTCGAACTGGTAGACCCGCTGGGCGATGCGGTCGAAGCCGTCCCCCCGCTGGGGGGTGACCCGCACCTCGATGAGGGCCGTCACCAGCTCTTCCCCGGTGCGGTCCCAGTCGATCATGGCGTTGTAGCCCAGGATGACCTCCTGCTTTTCCAGCTCTGCGATCTCGCTGCGCACCTCCGCCGTCTCCCGGCCCAGCATGGCGGCCAGCTGATCCGGCGTGGCCCGGCAGTCCTTTTCCAGCAGCTTCAGCAGCTCCGTATGATTGTCCATGGTTGCCTCTTTCCGCGGCCAGGCCGCGATTGATGATTCAGGATAGTAAATCACAATATAACACGGGAAAAGGGGAAATACAACTTTTTCTTGCTGTAGGAAGGAGCCTCGCAGCAGTTCCCCGGCTTATACCCCGAAGTCGTGGGGCGCGGAGGCCACGCCGCGCTTCATGGGGGTGCCCTCCCGGTGCTCGTTCCATTCGATCCGGAAGAAGGAGACGTCCCCCTGCTGGAGCATGAGGTTGAAGGTGGTGGCGGCGTCGCCGAACTTGTTCACCGACGCGGGGAGCATGCGCATTCCGGTCCTGAGGTCCACCAGAGCGTCCGCGACCCCCTTCACCACCAGCCTCGTCCGGCCCCTGGTGATGCCGGTCACATAGGGATAGAGCGCCAGCACGTCCTTTTCATAGGCAAAGAGGGAGACCATGCCCGGACCCTCCAGACAGGCGGGCACATCCAGGGCAAAGACAGAGCGGATCACCCGCAGCACCTCCGCGGGCAGGTCATAGAGATAACCGTATTCATCCGGCACGGCCAGGGTGTAGAGGGTGCCCCGCCCGTAGCTGTCCCGCAGCAGCAGGGGATAGTTCTCCTCCCCGGCCACGCCCTTTGCCAGGGCCCAGGTGACGTTGGTGCGGTGCTCCAGGATGGGGAAGCTCATTTCATGGCGGCTGTAGACGCTGTTTGGCGCCATCATGCCGTCCTCGATGAATTCCCGGGTACGGAAGCGGCGGCCCCGATAGCGTACGGAGCTTATTTCCTCGAAGCCCTTTCCCATGGCCCCGATGGCGAAGCCGGAAGAGACGACGGCCCGGCCGCCCCTGACCAGGAAGGCCTTCAGCTTTTCCATGATATCCGGGTCCCGCAGGGCCTGGACGGTGAGAAACACGCTCTTGCTCTTCTCCGGGAATTCCGGCACCGGCTCCAGGGGGACGCCCTGCATGCCCAGGAAGTCCTCCAGGTGGTCCTCCCCCTGGGCGTTGGGAGGCAGATAGCAGGGCACGCCCCGGCAGTCCCCGGCCTCACTGAGCATCCGGTCGATGAATTCCAGCTGCAGGCCGATGGGGGTGACCACCCGGTTTTTGTAGAGAGAGCCCCAGCAGAACTGGCAGATCTCCCTGGGCCTCGCCAGTGCGGTCAGGATGGCCTGCTCGCTGTAGAGCTCCATGGGCGAGCAGCCGTAGGGGTCGAACCAGCCGCCGCCGTTGCGCCCCGGCGCATAGTGCTCCATAAGGCGCATCAGGCTCCAGGAGCAGTATTTGGGCAGGTGCTGGTCGTTATGGGCAGTGTCCCTGGTCTCGGTGCCGGTGTAGATAAGGTCGAAGAGCTTCGACTGCCGTGCCGGGTCATAGCCCGCCTCCTGATAGGATTCCGACCAGTTGGGGAACTTGACGATGACCTTGCAGTTGGGATTGACCTCCTTGGCGGTCTTGAGGATGAGGTCCCGGCTCACCTCGCAGAGCAGGTCCGTGCGGAACTGTTCCCAGCTCTTCTCCCCTTTGGCGGCGCGGCATTCGTCGCAGGTGCAGGTGGTGAAGAACCAGTCGTCGATGATGAACTCGTCGAAGTGGCGGGCGGTGTAGGCTACGGTCTTCACCAGATAGTCCCGCATGGCGGCGTTGGAGTAGCAGTAGGTGCCCCCCATGCGCTGCTTATAGCTGTCCGCCTCGCTGAGGTCCTCGCAGGTGGTGGTGAGGGCCCCGGAGACCTCGATGCCGCTCGACTTAAAAAAGCGGATCAGCATCGTCAGCTGCTCCTCCGGGATCATGAGTCCGTCCCGGTAGGGCTCCAGATAGACCTTGTCCACCCCGCAGTATTTCCGGAAAAACGCCAGCTGCTCCCGCAGGGCTTCTTCCGTCTCGCCCACCATGTTCTGCGCCGTGCAGTAGATCACGGATTTGAAATTCTGATAGCATCCCATTTGCCTGACCTGCCTTTCTTATTTATTCCAAACCATATGCTTCGGCTCAAAGTAGTCCGTATAGACGCCCGTCAGACCCTTGTCCCGCCAGGCGTCCACGAAATCCAGACTGTTGATCGTATGGCAGTAGAGGGCCGTGCCGCTCTCCGCCACGGCGGCGGCCAGCGCTTCGGTGATCTTGGCTTCCGACATGGTCACGGCCCAGAGAGGATGCTCCTCCAGGAAGGAGCGCAGCTCGTCCGGGCTTGTGACGGTGTGGTAGAGGGTCAGGATCACCCGCTCCCAGCCGTCCTCCTCCAGGGCCAGGACCTCCTCATAGGAATAGGCCTGGGGAAGGAAACGCTCCGCCAGGTCCCCGGCGGCCTCCCGGATATCCGACAGCATGGGGCGCGTGTCCCCGTTCTTGACGTCCGTGATGATCGCGCAGTCCGGGTGCGCCTCCATCCAGCTGAGGAGCCCGTCCAGGTCCAGCAGGGTGAGTCCGGCCAGAGCTTCGGCAGCGCGGAATTCCTCCAGGCTGCGCTGCCCCGCTTCCCCCAGCAGCCGGGCGGACATGCTTTTCCAATCGTGGATCAGCACGATCGCCCCGTCGGAGGTGCGCTGAAAATCCAGCTCGATGAAGCGGAATCCCGCCGCATAGGCCCTGTCCAGAGCCTCCAGGGAGTTGGTGAACCGGTAGCCGTACACGGCCCCGCCCGCGTGGGCGATGAGCCGGGGGTGCACGCCGTCCGCCGCCATGGCCGCGGGCGGCTCCGGCGTGGGTTCGGGCGAAGGTTCCGCAGGGGGTTCGGGTGTGGGTTCGGGTGTGGGCGCCGGCGCGGGCGTCACCGCGGATGTGGGCGCAGCGGACGGGAGGGCTGCCGGGGCGGCGCAGGCGCACAGGCAGAAAAGAAGCAGGAGCAGCAGCGTCAGCCTTTTCATTCCGTTCCCTCCCGGCAGGGCGCGAAGATGCTCCGATCCCCGTAGACGATGTTGTGGACCGCGGCGGTATAGGACTTCATCAGCTTTTCATAGGGCTCCGGGATCGTCCGGCTGAAAAGCCCGGAAGCGTCGGCAAAAAGGCGTGGCCGGTAGAGCAGATAGCGCCCGTCCGTCACCTTTGCCAGCCAGCGGTAATAGTCCGTCAGCTCGAAGCCCAGCGTTTCCAATACATGGAGGCCCAGCATGGTGCAGCTCTCCGTCCGGTCCTCGGCCTCCAGGGGGTAATTCGTCCAGATGAGCCAGTTGGTGGAGAGCATCTCCGCCAGCTCCTCCGGGCCCCAGGCCTCCGTGTCCGTGCCGCTGCACACGCCCAGCTCCTCATACACGTTGCGCCCGTCCGACAGGCCCAGGTTGGGCCGGTGGTCTCCCCAGAAGACCAGCATCACCGGTTCTTCGGTCTCCCGCAGGGCGTCGGTCAGTATTTTCAGGCCCTTGTCCGCGTCCTCCAGGCCGCAGACATAGGCGTCCAGCGCCGCCAGCTCGTCCGCCTCCAGGCCGTCTGCCCGGAGGCCGGAGGCGCAGCTTTCCCCGAATTTGGCGGCGGAATAGGGCTGGTGATTCTCCATGGAAACGGTGAAGAACATCTGCGGAGCGTCGTGCGCCTCCGCCAGCAGGCGCAGGAGCATTTCGCTGAGGGCGGGATCGGAGATATAGTTGCCCCGCCGTTCCGCGTCCGGGGGGAAGCTGTCGTCGAAAAGCACCCGGTCGAAGCCGAAAGCATCGTAGATCAGCGCCCGGTTGTAAAGGCGGCGGTTGTAGCTGTGAAGGAAGGTCATTTCATAGCCCTGGGCGGCGAACACGTCGGAAATGCAGGGAAGGAAGGGATAGGTCTCGTCCGGCAGATTGGTGAGGGTGTCGCCGGAGTGGAGCAGGGCGCTGCAGATGCCCGTCAGCACCTCCATTTCCACATAGGCGGTGCCGCCGCAGTAGGTGTTGGAGAGGAACCTGCCGGAGGGGTGTTCCGCGGCCAGGGCGTGGTAGGTCGCCAGGGGATCGGTTTCAAAGCTGACGCCGGGGAGCGCCGTCACGTCGAAAAAGCTCTCGGACATGAGGAAGATCACCGTGGGGAAGATGGGCTCCGGCTCCGGGGTGGGTTCCGGCGTCGGTTCCGGATCGGGGCTCGGAAGCGTGCCCGGGGCGGTTTCCGGCGTCGGCTCCGGGGACGGCGTCCCGTTCAGCTGCTGCCGGATGTCCTCCAGGGTCTCCTCGTCCGCGCCGCTTTCGCGGGCCTCCCGCCGGGCGGAAATCCAGGCGGCGTAGAGCCGCAGCACCGGCCCGGCCCCCGCCGTTTCCCGGGGCGCGGCGAAGCCGGTGAGGAGGGCGGCGGCCAGAACGAGACCGGCGCAGAGGGCCACGATACGCAGCTTTTTATCCATGCGCAGACGCTTTCCCAGGAGGATCAGGCCGGTAAGCAGGACGGCCCAGAAAAGGAGAGCGCCGATCATGGGCAGGTTCAGCCGCAGCTGGGGCAGGGCGAAGCTCATGATCTCCCCCGCGCCGGTGAGCAGGGCGAAGTCCGCCGGCTCCAGCGGCACGCCGTTGAGGCGCAGCTTATAGTAATTTACCAGGGTCAGCACCAGGAGGGGAACGCCCTCCGCCAGCCACACGGCCCAGGCCCTGCCGGTGAGAGCCCACAGAAGCAGGGCGGGGCAGAGGAGCAGCAGATATTCCGCTCCCCAGCCGGGGGTGCCGCCCAGGGCGGCGAAGCGCTGCAGGCCCAGATAGCGCCCCAGCGCCAGCAGCAGGGCGGGCAGGAGCAGCGCGGCCGCCGCTGCGGTCAGATCCCGCCGCAGCGCCGCCGTTTTCCCGTTTTCCACGCGCCTGCCCCCTTCCTTTTTCCCTACGAAAACCAAGTGAAACGCAGTTGAGGTTAACTTATATAATTTATCAGATCGGGCATACCGTGTCAAATAGCTTCCTGCGTTTTTCTGCGGTTTTCCGTGCCCCGGAGAGCGAGAGAGTTTCTGGAAGACGTATGCAAAGGAAAAACATCTTCGGAGCGCACCGAAGTGCGCTCCGAATCGTTCCCTGGAGAAAGCGCGAAAAAGCCGCCGCGGCGTCACGCTTCCGTCATTTTCTTCGCCCGCTCCACGTATTCCAGGAAACGGTCCTCCTTCCGGACGGGGTCGAACCATTCCCAGCCGCGGGGCGCGGTCATGCTGTAGTAGAGAATCCCGCCGGTCCCGCGGAACACTTCACCGTAAGCAGAAACGGGCTCTGTCGTCCCGTCAGGGAGGCGGAGCAGGGATCGCCCCTTGATGAGCCGGATGTCCCCGTAAACCATCGGATCGCCCACCTCCGTTTCCTTGCCGTCGGGGATGCCGTCCCAGAGGGAAAAGACTGCAAAGGCTTTTTCCAGCCAGTCGTAGCCCTCCCCGGTTTTCCCGCAGCCGAACAGGGCGCAGGCCAGGCGCAGGATCGTGGTGCCGTAAAACCCCAGCCAGGCTTCCGGGACCTGGCCGCCCTCTCCCAGCCCTTCCATGATCTTCATGCGATATTTGTTGACGACGACGGCCTTTGCCGGCGCGCCCCAGTAGCGGGAAGGGCGGACCAGGAAGTGACAGAGGAGACGGAAATTGTTGATGTCGTGACGCAGTCGGCTTTCCTCCCGCCTGCCCTCGTTCCACAGACGCTCCTCGGTGATCTCTCCCTGGATCGCGCCGTAAAACGTGATGGGGGGCGGCAGCCGGCGGATGCCCGTCCGGTCCGCGAAAACGACCACGTCCCCGTCCTCATCCGCCGCATAGGTATATTCCGCCGCGCCCACATAGCCGTCGGTCAGGCCCTGGGCCTCATACCGCCGCACAAGGCCGTCCGCTGCCGGCATATACCCTTCGCCGGTCCCCTCGAAGGCGGTCAACTCGTAGACCGCCGTCCGCGCGCCGGCGCAGTATTCGCTTTCCGTGCGGACGATGCCGATCCCCTCGGCGAACCAGTAGACCTTTTTGCCGCCGCGGTAGGCGAGCCCATCCTCCATGCCGTCGATGTCCAGGGTGAGTTTCCGGCAGTTGTCAAAGGTCCCCGCCCCGGTGACGACCGTCCCGCCCTCCTCGCAGGTGATCTGTGTTCGGATGTCGCGGGAGAAGCGCATGTATTCCACGACCGGAGACGCGCCGGGGCGCCATTCGTCGGACCAGATCGCGTTGGCCGCGTCCTGCAGGATGCCCAGGATATCGTTGTAATAGAGGGGAGTCTCCGCTTCGATGGCGGGGTCGGTGTTCTTCCATTCAAAGCTCCAGCGCGGATTGTATTCCGTCAACTGCAGCGTACCGTTTTTTCGGATGATGCCGCTTCTTTGGAAGAAATCCCAGTGTCCGGTGGCCGTGTGGGCGGGATGGAAGACGGGATCGGCGGAGAGTATCCGTTCGGCGACCGCCGCCGCCGCTTTGGCGTGGGCCTTTTCCATGGGCGTCACGGCCAGGTGCCTTGCCCGCTGGATAGCCGGCGTTATGTCCTGCAGGACCTCGGCGCCGTTTTCCTCTATCCGATAGTATTCCTGTGAAATCTCCTGAACGGCGTCCGCCCAGGAATCTTCGTCATACCTGCGCCGTTCCAGGTTCTCCCAGGAAGCGATGATCGCCCGCTGCCCGGATGCATAGGAGACCGTGGCCGTGATCTCCGAAAAGACCGTCTCCGGCGGGCAGTCGAGGGCGTATTTCCACCGGTTCCCCGTGTGGATGGGCAGCAGGCCGCTGCCGCCCCTGATTTCAACTTCCCGGAGCAGTACCGTCGTATTGACGCCGTCTTCGCTGTGGTCCTGCCGCACGATCCCCACGCCGTCCTTATACCAGCTGCGGCACACCGTCTTGCCAGCCTCCGTCAGGCGCTTCGTCTCCCAAAGCTGACAGCCGTCAAAGGTTCCCGCCGGGGTGCTTGCCGTCTCGCCGTCGGACAAAAAGGTCAGCTTCGTCCCGTCGGAGCCGGTGATGCTCCCGCCGGGGGCGAGGGGCGCGAAGAACCGCCCGTCGCAGAAGGAGGCGTTGCGCAGGACCTTCCAGCTGTTTCTGTCCACAGAGCAGAGATACCCATCGTCGAAGGCTTCTTTCCGGAACCCCTCCTCCGACCGGTAGCGAAGCTCTCCGTCGATCACCCGGTATTCCTGGGCGCAGCATCCGATGACGAACCGCTCTTTCGGCGTGTCCTGATAGCGTGAGGCAAGCTGCGCCTCCATCTCCCGGGCGCAGGGGACCAGGGCATGGAAGGGGTCGTCGGGAGGAAGGAGACTTTCCGCCCGGTCATAGGCGGCGGCCCCTTCCTCCGGTTTTCCATTGCGGTAGAAGTAATACCCGCACCAGAACCATTCCCGGCCCGCGGTCCCGGTGAAGCCGGCCTTTTCCAGCCGGGGGATCTGTTTGTCCCGGATGAACTCCGCCCGGATATCGTAGGGGGCCTGATAATCCTCCCGGGTGACGATGAAGGCCATGACTTCCTCGTTATGACCCTCCAGGGCGGCGTCGGCGATCCGGGCAAAGAGAGCGTCGTTCTTCTTCCCCGGCAGCCACCACCAGCCCATCATGAGCACATCCGCCAGGGCGTGCTGCTTTTCCCTGCATTCCGGAAGCTCCTCCACCTCCCGCAGGACGTTCCTGTAGACCTTTTCAAAGCCGCTCTTGTCGTTTTGCAGCTGCCAGAGCTTCAATTCTTCCACTTTCTTCATGACACGCTGCACCAGCGTATCGCCGTACTTTTCGTTCAAGGCGCAAAGCTCCTTTCTCATGCGCTTCCGGCCCTCGTGGAGCTGCCATTTCACCGTGCCCTCCGCCAGGCGCAGCCGTTCCGCGATCTCCGCGACGCTGAGGTCCTGGGCATAGTGCAGGCGGATGATTTCCCGCACCCTTTCGGGCAGATGCTTCAGGCTCTCACGGAGCTCCTTCCGTTCCTCGGCCTTTTCCGCCATCGCCGCCGGGTCTCCCGCCGCGCCGCAGGCGGCCAGGTTTTCCGCCGCCTCCAGGGGCAGGAAGCCCCGGTAGCGGTCCAGCATGCTCCGGGCGCAGTTCCGGGCGATGCGGCAGACCCAGGGGCCGAATTTGGCGGGGACCCGGAGGGTGTCCAGCTTCATCCACGCCGTGACGAAGGCGTCCTGGGCGGCGTCCTCCGCCAGAAACCGGGTTTTGGTGACGGCCAGCGCAGAAGCGACGGCCGCTCTCTGGTGCCGGGTCACCAGGGCTTCATAGGCCCCTTGTTCCCCGGCCAGGGTCAGCATGACCAGGGTCTCGTCCGCTTCGTTTGTGCGGTACACAGGACCCCTCCTTTTTTCGTTTCTTTTTGAGCGCTCGTCTGTATGACGGCCCGGGAGGCAAAAAGGTTGGGCGCGCCGGAAGAGTTTTCCCGCTTTCACGGAAGTGTTGCGATGAGGAGCAGGGAGTGATAATATAATAAACCAAAGGATTCTGATTGCAAGGGAGGACAAGACGCCGTGGAGAAGAAATATGTGGAACCGATCCAGCTGCCCCCGGAGGAATTTCCCGCCGACCCCGACCTGCCGGAGGGCTGCCGGGAGCTGCGGCTGACGGACGAACCCCTGGGGGTGGAATTTCTCAGCCGCGTGATCTATGCCGAGCGGGACGGGGTGAAGCTCAGTCTCCAGCTGTTCCTGCCCGTGAAGGGCCTCCTGCCCGACGGGACGCGCTGGCCCCTGGTGGTCTTTATCCCCGGCAGCGCCTTCATGCAGCAGAACCTGGACCAGATGGTGCCGGAGCTCTGCGTTTTTGCCAGGCGGGGCTGGGCCGTTGCCAACGTGGAATACCGCCACAGCGGTATCGCTCCCTTCCCGGCCCAGGCGGAGGACGCCAAGACCGCCCTGCGCTTTCTGCGCCTCCACGCGGAGGAATACCGCATCGATCCCGCAAAAGCGGCGTATTTCGGCACCTCCTCCGGAGCCCACACCGCCCTCATGGCGGGCATCACCGGCGATGACGCGCCGGATACGCCCCTCTATGGGGAGATGAGCGCCGAGGCCGGGGCCATCGTGGACTGGTTCGGCCCCACGGATATCCAGTGGATGAGCTGCTATCCCTCCACCATGGACCATGTAGCCCCAGAGAGCCCGGAGGGGCTGCTGATCGGCGGCCGCAACGTCTGGGAGCATCCGGAGCTGGCTGGGCCGGTGGACCCGGCGGGGTATCTGACGGAAGCCAAGCCTACGCCCCCCATCCTCATCATGCACGGGGACCGGGATATCCTCGTCCCCTTCAACCAGAGCGTGCGCCTCTACCAGCGCCTGCGAGCGCTGGGAAAAACGGTGGAATTCTACAAGCTGCTGGACGCCTCCCACGGCTTCAACGGCTTCCGCTGCAAGGCCGCCTGGGACCTGGCGGATGAGTTCCTCCGCCGGAAGCTGGGGTTAGGCTGAGCTATGGAAGGGGAAAGCATCCTCGTCACCTGCTTCGAGCCCTTCGGGGGCCGGGAGGAAAACATGTCCCGCGCCGCGGTCATGGCCCTGCCGGAGGAGGCGGGAGGGCGAAAGCTGCGGAAGCTCTGCCTGCCGGTGGTCTTCGGCCTTGCGGCGGAAAGGGCGGCTGCCGAAGCGCAGCGCCTGGGGGTTTCTGCCGTGCTCAGCGTGGGGGAGGCGGGAGGCCGTAAGGCCCTGACGCCGGAGATCACCGCGCTGAACCTGCGATACGCCCGCATCCCGGACAACCGGGGGCAGTCGCCTCTGGACGAGCCGGTATTCCCCGGCGGCCCCAACGCCCTCTTTTCCACGCTTCCGGCAAGGAAAATGGCGGCGGCCATCGCGGAGGCGCTCCTGCCCGGGGAGGTCTCCTACAGCGCCGGAGCCTACGTCTGCAACGATCTGTTTTACGGGCTGCTCCACCGCTTTTCCGGCACGGGGACGCGCTGCGGCTTTATCCACGTCCCGGCGGAGGGCTTTGCGCCGGAAGCGCTGGCAAGGGGCCTCCTGGCCGCGCTGGATGCAATCTGAAAGGAACGATCACCATGCAATACCGGAATGATAAATACGGCAATCCCGTCTCCATCCTGGGTTACGGCTGCATGCGCTTCACCCGCTCGGCGGGGGGCGTGGACCTGAACAAGGCGGAAAAGGAGCTGCTGGCGGCCATCGACGCCGGGGTGAACTATTTCGACACCGCCTACATCTATCCCGGCAGCGAGGCCGCCCTGGGGGAGATCCTGGAGCGGAATGATCTCCGGGACAAGGTACGCATCGCCACCAAGCTGCCCCACTATCTCATCAAGGACGCTTCTGGCCTGGAAAAGACCTTCCGGGAGGAGCTCAGGCGCCTGCGCACGGACCATGTGGACTACTATCTCATGCACATGCTCACGGATGTGAAGACCTGGGAGCGGCTGAAAGCCCTGGGCATCGAGGACTGGCTGCGGCAGAAGCAGGAGGAGGGGGCCATCGGCCAGGTGGGCTTCAGCTACCACGGCAATTCGGATATGTTCATGAAGCTGCTGGAGGCGCGGGACTGGGATTTCTGCCAGATCCAGTACAACTACCTGGACGAGCATTCCCAGGCGGGGGTCACGGGGCTGAAGGCCGCGGCTGCCAGGGGCATCCCCGTGGTCATCATGGAGCCCCTCCGGGGCGGCAAGTTGGCAAACAAGCTGCCCAGGGCGGCGGAAGCCCTGTTTAAGAAATATCCCGTGCAGCGCAGCCCGGCGGAGTGGGCCTTCCGCTGGCTCTGGGATCAGGCGGAGGTCACCTGCGTCCTGAGCGGCATGAACAGCCTGGAGATGGTGGAGGAAAACTGCGCCGCCGCGGACAGCGCCCGGGCGGGGGAGCTGACGGCGGAGGACCGGGCCCTGTTCAGCGAGGTGGTGAAGGCCATCAACGCCAATATGAAGGTGGGCTGCACCGGCTGCCGCTACTGCATGCCCTGCCCGAAAAACGTGGATATCCCCGGCATCTTCGCGGCCTACAACCGCAGCGCCGACGAGGGCTATATCTCCGCCCTCACCGGCTACTTCATGTGCACCGCTCTGCGGAAGGACCTCACCGGGGCCTCCAACTGTGTGGGCTGCGGCAAGTGCGAGCAGCACTGCCCCCAGGGCATCGCCATCCGAAAGGAATTGCAGACCTGCCGCAAGAAGTTCGAGGGTCCGCTCTACAAAATCGGCCACAAGCTGGCCACCACCTTTGTGAAATACTGATTTCCGGACGAACGGCGGTCGCCGCTGCCGCGGCGGCTCCTTCCTGCCCGTTGACAAGCGTTATTTGATATGTTATTCTGACGCTGACAAACGTTATCAAAATGAAGCGAATACGATACCCGTCCTATGAACAAAACAGGGAAGCCTTCCCGTTTCCCTGCGGGAGAAAGGAGCAGAGAGTGAAAAGAATTCTGAGCGCCTGCCTGGTTTTGCTGCTGGCCCTGTCGCTGCTGCCCGCCGGGGCACTGGCGGCGGAGCGCAGCGTTTCCCGCTGGGCAGAGGAGGAGATCGGGCGGGCCGGGAGCTACGGCCTGCTGGACGTGGGCATCCTCAGCGCGGACTACGAGCATTGGAACGGCCAGGAGGTCACGGACTGGTCCCTGCCCATCACGCGGGCCATGTTCGTGCGCTTCGCTTTGAGCTATGCCGCCGCCATGAACCACTCTGACCGCGTCTCTTTCCAGGGCTTGGTGAACAAGCTGATTTCGGAGCGGACCGAGGACGGCTATTTCCTGAAATATCCCTTCTCTGACGATCACAGCGAAGAGGTGGCCGCGGCCTATGCCCTGGGCATCGTGCAGGGCCGGGGCGGCGGCGTCTTCGACCCCAACGCCCTCATCACCCGCCAGGAGGCCGCCGCCATGCTCTGCCGGGCATACAAGGCCTGCGGCGGGGAGCCGACGGAGCTGGGGGCGGCGGAGCCCTTTGCCGACGAAGGGGACGTCGCCCCCTGGGCGGCCGAGGCCGTCCACGCCCTCAGGAGCCGGGATGTGCTGCGGGGCATGGAGGACGGCTCCTTCCGGCCCAAGGGGAATTTCACCGTCGAGCAGTGCGCCGTCTGCTTCCTGCGCCTCTATGAGCAGATGCCCGTGAGCTTTCTCCGGGGCAATGTGAAGCCCGTGTTCACCCGGGAGGAGGTCATTGCCGCCCTGGAGACGAGCAACAAACGCATCCAGCGCTGGGACAGCCCCGAGGCGGCCTTTCTCCGGGTGGACCTGGAGGGCGTCATGCACGGATACACGGCTTATTACCTCGCCTATCCCGACGGGGGCCTCCGCCGGCTGGAGGCTGCCGTGCCCATCCGCAGCAATGCCCCCCGTTTTGATTCTGCGGGCTTTTCCGAGGATGGGAGGACCTTCACCTACACCCTGACCCTGGAGGAGGACAGCTACGATTTTTTCGCATTGGAGGGGGCCGAGGAACCCACCACCAATCTTTTGTCCAGGGCGGGCGTCTACACCGTCGCCGTCGACGTTCGCAGCTGCGTCCAGACCGTGGCCTGCGAACCCATCAAGCCCCCGGAGGGCCGCTGGGACGACGTGGCGGAGGACGCCTGGTATTATGCGGCGGCGGAATACAGCGAGGAATGGATCGGGGTCTCGCCCCTGGGCAAGCGGCGCTTCGACCCGGAGGGGGAGGTCCGGCGCGTCCAGATGACGGAAGTCTTCGGCCACGCCTATGACTGGCTGTCCGACGAGATGCCCTATCTGCCCCTGCGCCCCGCCGATTGGGGCGAAGCGGTCTTCCGTCTGGAGGACGGGCGGGAGATCGAAGCCTTCCAGGCCTGGGCGACCACCCAGTGGCGCACCTGGACCGGACCCATGAACAAGGAACCCTGGCATTACAGCATCCGCATCACGAAGGACGAGCTGACGGGGCTGTTCCCGGAGCTGGAGACCCAGGAGGCCCTGTGGCTTTCCGTCACTCTGGATATGGGGGACAAGCAGGTCTCCGGCCGGCTGGAAGCGACCCTTGAAGGGGACTTTGAGGAGGGCGGTCCCGCCCTGCTGTTCTACCCGGCGGAGACTTCGGACTACAAGGACGGCGGCGCCACGGAGCCCGGCGCGCCCACGATGCTCTTCCTCTGCGCCCAGCCGGGGGACGAGGGAGTCCATCGGGGCATGTATTTCTTCGCGGAAAAGGGCCTCTACTATACCCGCGAGCCCTATGAGACCCTCCGGGGCTGGGAACTGGCCTATTTCCTCTATCGCCTCTGGCAGAGCGGCGCTCTCCCGGAGGAGGTGTTCAAGCCCGTTTATGATGTAACGCTCCCGGAGGATGCGCCCGACGGGCAGTATCTGGAGCCCCTCTACCGCGCGGGTATCCTGCGCCAGGACGACCCGGACTGGACCTTCGACCCCGAAGCGAACGTCACCCGCGCCCAGCTGGCGGTGGTCCTCTGGCGCTTCCTGAACCCGGAGGTACGGTGATGCCCTGAATGGACGGTATTTGTGAGTTGCTTATTACCGAAATCCCGGTTATACTGTATGGGAAGAAAGAGGTGGTCAGATGCTTCCCTATACCGTTGAGGAGATACAGCGCCGCATAACGCCGGTGGCGGAAGAATTCCGCCTGGCCGCTGTCTACCTCTTTGGCTCCTACGCGAGAGGCGACGCCACGGAAGCCAGTGACGTGGACCTGTTGGTAGACCTGAGCGGCTCCGGGATCGACAGCCTTCTGCGGCTGGGAAACCTGTATAACGCGCTGGAAGCCGCGCTGGAAACCGGGATCGACCTGGTGACGCTGGATTCCCTGCAGGAGCCGACGGACCGCCGCAGCCAGCTTCATTTTCGGGAGGCCGTTCGGAGAGAAAGGAAGATGATTTATGCTGCCGCGTGATCTGCAGCGCCTGGAGCATATCTGCGACTATTGCAGAAATATCGAAGAAACCGTCGTCCGATTCGGAGACGACTTCGAAAGCTTTCATTCCGACCGGGCATATCATGACCTCATTTGTTTCTATCTCCTGCAGATCGGGGAACTGGTGGGGGACCTTTCGGAAGAAATGCGCGCTGTATCGTCCGGGCAAATGGAGTGGAGCGCGATGAAGGGGATGCGAAATATCGTGGCCCATCATTACGGAAGCATCCGTCTGGATATCGTATGGAACACCGTAAAGAAGGATATTCCAAAGCTCAAAGCATTCTGCGAAGAGAATCTGGATGAAGGCAGCACCGCATGATCCACGGCACGCATCTTGCCTGCATACGATTCCGCCACAGCGCCTCAAAACCCTCAGTAATACGAATAATACTGATCTTCCATCAAACGATTGAAAAATCGTTTGATGGCTGCGGAAAAGTCTCCCCGCAGTTTTCCAGCCCTTCGGCTGGAAAAAGATCGTATTGCACTGCAAATCGCCTCGCATACCATGCGAGGCGCCGGATGCGAAGGCATCCGGCCAATAAAAACACTTTCATGTTTTTATTGAATTTGAGTATAACAATACTGCTTGCTGAACAAATACAACGGGCCTCTGCAAAACATCGGTTTTGCAGAGGCCCGCATCAATTTGCGCTTTGTGCCCCAAAATGCAAATCAGCAATTCGCATTTTGGAAAGGACGTTGCGAGGGAATCATTCAGGCGTTGGCCTGACGGGCCGACACCTGACATTCCCCCGCATAAGGACGCCGTTACACGCTGAGCTCGAAGCGGTTGATGTAGTCGTCCTGGTCCGCCTTGGACATGTGGGTGAAGTAGGCCGAGAAGCCAGCGATGCGGACGATCAGGTCCTGATAATCCTCCGGATGCTTCTGCGCCTCCCGCATGACCTCGCTGTCCGCCACGGTGAAGTGATACTGGATGCCGCCCAGGCGGAAGTAGGTGGAGATCAGGTCCCGCACCTTGGCCGTGGCGTCGTCGCCCTTGACGGAGTTGGCGTCGAAGCGGGAGTTGATGGCCCCGCCGCAGCGCAGCTTCACCCAGGGCATCTTGGCGACGCTCTTGACATAGGCCAGGGGGCCGTTCTTGATGCAGTCCTGCCGCGGGTCGGAGGAGATGGAGAGAGGATCGCCGGACTTGCGCCCGTCGGGGGTGGCCCACTGGAAGCGCCCGCCCATGACCCAGGCCAGGTCCAGGGCGCCGCAGTTGTTGGTGCCGCAGTTGACGCCGGGGCGGGAGTTGAAGTAGTCCACCCAGAGGTTGGTGAACCAGACCACCAGGCTGTCGGGCCCGTCGTCGTCGTTGCCGTAGTGCTCCAGGGCATTGAGGATGCGCTGGCGCAGCATCTCATGGCCCTCCCAGTTGGCCATGAGGGCGTCGTACAGCTCCCTGGTGGTGACGGTTTTGTCCTCGAAGCAGAGCTTCTTGATGGCATAGAGGCTGTCGCCGATGGTGGCGATGGCGTTGATCATGCTGCCCATGCCGTTGTAGGTGGCGCCGCCCTCGCTCACGTCCAGGCCCTTTTCCAGGCAGCCCTCGGTCATCATGCTGGCAGAGAGGATGGGCCAGTAGGTGCGGAAGACCAGAGCCGCGAAGTGGTACATCCGGGCCATCTTGTCGATGTAGTGCTTGGCCTGACGCTCGAATTCCGCCTGCAGCTCCTCGAAGGACTCGTATTCATAGAGCTTCTTGCAGGGCAGGTCGCCCTTCCGGTGGCTCATGGGGTCCTCGTTGCCGTGGATGATGTACTGCAGCACGCTGATGGGGCCTGCGCCTGCGCCGAAGGAGCCGCAGTTGGCCGCCATGGACCACTCCTTGCCGCTGATGGCGGGCTCCACGCAGCCGAAGACCGCGTACTGCCGGGCGTCCTCGATGGGCACCCCCCGGTCCAGCATGGCCTTGATGATGACGTCGTCGTTGTTGAACTGGGGCATGCCGCCGCTGCGGATGGAGCATTGGATGGCGATGGCCCAGATGCGGTCCGGGGTGTATTTGTTGATCCTGAGGGCCAGGCTGGGCTCCGCCACCTTCAGGCGGAGGTAGGCCAGCAGCACCATTTCCGTGGCGAGGTTGTAGACGCCGGCTTTGCCGTCGGGCGTCATGCCGCCGATGGTGATGAGGCTGCCCGCGGCGATGTTCTGGCCGCCGCCCTGGAGGTCGAAGAAGGTCCGGCCCGCCGCATGGGCGTCGATGAGCTGCTGGTTATTTGGCTTGGGGAACATGATGATCTGGTCGCCGATGTGGAGCACGAAAGCGTCGATCAGCTCCTGGGCGGTCTCCCGGGTCAGCCTTCCCTCGGCGATGTCCTTTTCGGCCAGGGGGCCCAGGAATTCGTCGATGAGGCCGGGGCTGTCGGCCCAGTGGGTGCCGTCGGCGATGAGCAGGTAGAGGTAGAAGAACAGGCTCTGGATGCCCTCCCAGAGAGTCCGGGCCGGGTGCTCCATGATCCAGTCGCAGCTGTCCGCCATCTGCAGCAGCTCCGCCTTGCGCACGGGGTCGGAGGTCTCGGCGGCCTTTTTGCGGCAGCCCTCGGCATAGCGCTTGCTCATCTGGATCATGCCATCGCACACCTTGATGTAGGCCATGTAGAAAAGCTCGCTGCGCACGTTCTCCGAGGTGGTGTTGGCCCGGATGGCTTCCAGCTTCTCCTGGGCGATGCGTTTGCACTCGCCGAAGCCCACGGTCACCGCCCGCTTATAGTTGGGGCAGAAGTGGCCCGGATAGCTGCCGGAGAGGAACTTGCCCAGGTTCAGGTTGCCGCCGGGGCCGCCCATCCGCATGGGCATGAAATCCTCCGGCATGAGGCCGATGGCCAGGGCGGCGATGTTGTTGTCCTCCCAGAACTTCGCCGCTTCCAGGATCCACGCCCGGTCCGCGTCGTCCACCCAGACGCTGCCGGGCACCTGCCAGGCGGCTTTGAAACGATCGTCGGTATCGCCGAAGTTTGTTTCGATCCAGCTGATGGGGGTCTGCTCGATGTCGAAGTGGACGGTGCGGCAGTGGGGCCCGGAATCTCCCAGGAAGATATCGTCGTCGTCGATGTTGATCTCCCTGGTGGTGAGCCAGGAGTAGAGGAAGCCGGCCCGCTTGAGGATGGGGTATTCGTTCTTGTGGGTCTGGTAGTAGTCTGTGAGGATGCGGTTGCGCTCAAAGTCCAGGCGCATGTCCTTGTTGATGCGCCTGCGCTTTTCCTTGAGACCGAGGATGCGCGCAGTCATGGGATAGTCGAAGTTTTCCATAGGTCCTCCTTTCAGAACAAAGCGTATATGTTTATTTTATTCCTCTCAGTGATCGTTAAATCCCTCACCAGCCTCGCAGAGTTCGCATCCGCAGATGCGAAAATAAGCCCCGCGAACCAAATCGCAGCCCAGCGGAGCGGGTGCGATTTGGAAAGGACGTTTCGCCGGAATCATCAAGCATCCTCGCGCGAGGGGACCCGCCGCGAAGCGGTGGGCGCGCGTTCTTCTGGGGGCGGCGCTGCGCCGCATTCCGGCGAATAAGGACGGTGCGGGGAGCGGAGCGCGATCCTTCTCAAATCGAAGCGTCAGCTTCGATTTGAGGCTAATGGATCTGGCAGGGAAGCCCCCTTGCCTTGAAGACCTCCAACGCCTTTTCCATGAATTCCTCCGGCGGCGGGACCACGTTTTTCAGCCGGTAGGGCCTGCCCAGGCGCTCGTATTTCATCCGCCCCGCCTGGTGGTAGGGCAGCAACTGCACCAGCGTTACCGCCTTCCCCAGCTCCGCGCAGAAATCCGCCGTGGCGGCGATGTTTTCCGGGGAGTCGTTCAGCTTGGGGATGATGGGGAAGCGCACCTGCAGAGCGCCGCCGTGGGCGGCCAGGTAGCGGGCATTATCCAGGATCAGCCCGTTGGGCACCCCCGTGAGCTTTTCATGGTGACAGGAATCCATGTGCTTGATGTCGTAGAGGAACAGGTCCACCCAGGGCAGGATCTCCGCGAATCTTTCCGTGGGGGCGAAGCCCGTGGTGTCCAGACAGATGTGGATGCCGCTGTCCTTCAGCTTTTTGCACAGGTTCAGGGTGAAATCAAACTGGGCCATGGCCTCCCCGCCGGAAATCGTCACGCCGCCGCCGTCCTCGAAAAAGACCGCGTCCTTCATGAGCCGGGCGTACACCGTGTCCACGTCCGTGTCCCAGCCCGACACGTAAAGGGCTTTCGTGACGCAGGCCTCCGCGCATTTCAGGCAGTTTGTGCAGCCGGTGCGGTCGAGCTTCGGCTTGATGATCCATTCGTCGGTGCCCGTGCGCTTGCTGGGCGCGTCCCGCGTAAGGACCCCCGCCGGGCAGGCGCGGATGCAGGCGTCCTCGCAGAGCTCCGCGCCGATGCATTTCAGAGCCAGCCAGCCCAGCTCGAATTCATGGCGCTGGGATTCCGGGCTGTGACACCAGAGGCAGCGCAGGGGACAGCCCTTGGTGTAGACCGTGGTGCGGATGCCGGGCCCGTCGTGGACGGCGTAGCCCTGAATATCATAGATATGCCCTTTCGCATTAACGTAATCCACTGCCGAAGCTCCTTTGCTGTTGCTAGCTATGTAATTGTATTATACGCGCCGGCGCCCTGCCGCGCAAGGGGGTTATGCGAAAAAGGCGCGCTGCAAAGTGCAGCGCGGCTCAGAATGCAGACAAACCTATCGGCAGGGGTTCGACATGCATAGGGGAACCGTGAGGGGGGACGGGAATCCCCTCTCACGTGATATCCTTGCAAAATCAGAATGCATTTCTGATTTTGCCGCCGGACCCTCAAAGCGTGCGTGTCCGCATGGACAAAAGCTGCGCGAAATCGCCGATGGGCATGGGACGGTAGTAGCGGAAGCCCTGCACGCCGTCGGGCTTCAGGTCCCACAACAGCTCCACCTGGCTGTCCGTTTCCACGCCGGCCACCGTCATGGGCTTGCCCAGCTCGGAAGCCCTGGCCAGCAGCTGGCCCAGCAGTTCCCGGTCACCGGCGGCCCATTCGGGCATGGCCTGCAGGTCCACCTTCAGCCTGTCCGAGGGCAGGGGGATGCCGCCCAGGGAAGCCCGCGGGCTGAGAGAAATGTCCAGCACCACGGAAAAGCCCGCCTGGCGCAGGGCGAGGATCGTCTGCTCGGTCTCCCTGCCGCCCCGCATGGCCTCGGCGCTGATGACTGCCCGCAGGAGCCGGTGCTCCAGCTCGAATTCCTCCGCCAGACCGGCGAAGCAGTCCCCCACGTCCAGGGAGAGGATGTCCGAGCGGGAGACGTTCACGGCGATGGGGATGGGTTCCAGTCCCTCGTCCGCCCAGCGGCGCAGCTGGGCGGCGGTCCGCCTCCACAGCACCGGGTCCAGCTCTGCGGTGAGGCCTCCCGCCTCCAGGGCGGGGATGAAGCGCCCCGGCTCCAGAAGGCCCCAACTGGGGTGATTCCACCGCGCCAGCACCTCCGCGCTCAGCACCCGTCCGTCCGCCGGGCTGCAGATGGGCTGGAGCCAGAAATCCAGCTCTCCGCTCTCCAGGCCGGCCTTCATGTCCCCCAGCAGGGTCTGCTGCAGCGTGGCGACGCTCAGCTTCTTCGGATCGTGGAAGGCCACCCGCTCGAATGCGTTGTCCTCCACACGGCCCTGGGCCTCGGCGGCGTAGTCCAGCATGGTGAAGACCTTCAGCGACCGGTCCGTGATGGGATAGACGCCGATGGTGGGGCGGAAGCCCACGCAGGAGCTGAACTGCCGCAGGATGCCGCCCAGCTCCCGGTCCAGGCGGCGGACCAGAGCCCTGTCCGCGGGCAGGAGCATGGCGAAACGCCCGTTTTCCAAAAAGCAGCCCAGGCCGTCCTGATCCCGGGCGAAGGAGCGGATGTGCTCGCCGACCCTCGCCAGGATGCGGTCGCCGGTCTCCCGGCCGAACCAGACGTTGATCAGGGGGAAGTGGCTGAGGCTCAGGGAGAGCATGTAGAAGCTCCGGTTCCCGTTGCCGTCCAGGAGCAGACGCACGACCTTGAAGAAGTCCTGCCGCCCGTAGAGGCCCACCACGGCTGCATTGGAATCATAGCTGCTCAGCTCCGGCAGGATGCCCGCCTTCATCAGGTTCTTGTTGTGGTACATGTCCGCGTCCGCCCGTTCGATCAGGGCCTGAACGTCCGGCTTGCCGTCCTCCCAGGCGATGCCCACGGCGATGGAGCAGCTGAGCTCGCTGTGGGCCAGCTGGTCTCTCCAGCCCTGGAGCCAGCGCTGCACCAGCCGGGTCAGCTCGTCCCGGTCCAGGTCCTCCGCGATGAGGAGAAATTCATCCCCGCCGTAGCGGTAGGGGGTGACGCCGGGGCGCTCCATATTCTGCAGGCTTTTCGCCACCATGACGATCATCTGATCGCCCACGTCGTGGCCGAAGTTGTCGTTGGCCTCCTTCAGACCGTTGAGGTCCAGGAAGATGACGCCGCTGCTTTCCAGTTCCTTATAGCGTCCGCCCAGCATTTCCGCCAGCTTGGTGCGGTTGAACAGGGAGGTGAGGCCGTCCCGCTCGCCCAGGGCGCGGAGCTTCTGCCGCTCCTGCATTTCCGCGGTGACGTCGTTGAAAAGCAGCATGCAGATGCGATGGCCGCCGCGGATCAGCATCCGGGCCGTCAGCGTCCACCAGCCGTATTCTCCCGCCGGCTGCATCAGGGTGCTGCGGAAGGCGACGCTGAAGCGGCTGTCCGTCCGGGCCTGCGCCATGTGCTCCTGCAGACGGTCCTCGATGGCCTGCCGGTCTTCCGGATGGAGGGCCTCCAGCATCCGCCGGTGCTGTTCTTCCCAGGGCTCCGGCCCCCGCCGGTGCACGAAGCCCTCCTCTGAGGTCGTCAGTGTGGTGCAGGTCATATTTTCCAGGTCCAGGGCAATGACCAGCTCATAGATCTCCATTGCCGTATCCAGGAACAGCATGCGGTAGTATTCCGCCTCGCTCTGCGGGGATTCCAGGGGATTCAGCGACATCGTGGGTCACCTCCGGAGGGGATCGTTCGATTCCGTACGTATTTTCCTAACTTTAACACGGGAATCCGCGAAAATCAACCGGCGCCCCCTTTGCAGGCGCGGCGAAGCATTATCCTGTCTAAATGTAATTGACAATTCGGTGTCAAGGCTATACAATGCTTTATATAGTGTACAATACCCATTCTATACGGAGGTAAGTCCATGGAAGAAAAGAAAGCAAGCGCGGGAGCGAGGGTAACGCAGGAGGCCGCCGCAGGGCAGGCCGCTGCGGCCATCAATTCCATGCCGGCAGCGCTCACCACATTCCGCTGCCCCCTGGACGGCCGTGTGTTCGCCAGCTACGCAGACCTGGTGGACCACTACAATGCCGAGCACCCCGACAGCGTCGTCCCCATCACCGTCACCCTCACCATCAATGGGAAGAACTGCGAGATTCTTCTCGAACCCCACTGGACCCTGAAGCAGGCCCTGCAGTTCAAGCTGGGGCTCACCGGCGCCAAGCACATGTGCGACCGCGGCGCCTGCGGCTCCTGCACCGTGATCATGGACGGCCGCCCCATCCTCAGCTGCCAGATGCTGGCCGCCGAATGTGAAGGCGCCGCCATCCAGACCGTGGAGGGCATCGCCGCCGACCCCAAGTGGAAGCCCCTGATCGACGCCTACTGCAAGTGGGACGCCATGCAGTGCGGCTACTGCACCCCCGGCTTCCTGGTCACCGCCAAGTGTCTGCTGGACCGCAATCCCCACCCCACGGAAGCGGAGATCAAGACGGCCCTCAGCGGCAACATCTGCATCTGCGGCACCTATCCCCGCCACAGCCAGGCCATCCTGGAGGCGGCCGAGATCATCGGGAAAGGAGCGAACTGAGTCATGGCTGACATCGTCGGAAGAAACGGACAAAGAGAAGAGTTCCGCGTGGTAGGCAAGCCCAACAAGCCGGGCATCCTCTCCTACGCGCTGGCCTCCGGCGTGGCCAAGTTCGGCGCGGACTACACCGCCCCGGACATGCTCCACGCCAAGTTCCTCCGCAGCCCCTATGCCCACGCCAGAGTGAATTCCATCAAGACCGACAAGGCCTGGAAGGTCCCCGGCGTGGTGGACATCGTCCTTTGGGACGATCCCGACCTCATGGGCCTGGGCGGCATGCCCTTCGGTCCCAAGAAGAGCTATCTGGGCAACGTGGCCCATCAGGAGAACCAGGAAGTGGGCGCTATCGTGGTAGCCGAGACGGAGGACGCCTGTGAGGAAGCCCTCCGCGCCCTGGAGGTGGACTGGGAGGTCCTGCCCTTCATCGTGGACCTGCGCAAGGGCGGCACCGACCCCACCATCCCCGCCATCCGCGAGCCTGAGGACGACGCCGGCGGCGGCATGTTCGGCGGCCCCGCCCCCGGCGGCAAGCCCAAGGAGGGCAACTGGAGCTATCAGGACAAGATCGAGGGCGACATGGCTGCCGGCGAGGCGGCTGCCGACTACATCATCGAATACGACACCAATCTGCCCATCTTCGCCTCCCACATCCCCAATGCCGTGGGCTCCATCGCCTGGTGGTTCGACGATCCCTATCACGGCCCCGGCAAGTCCCTGCACATCGAAGGCGCCGTTCAGCGCCGGGGCAACATCGCCCAGATGTACGGGGTGCCCAATGAGAAGTGCGTGCAGGAAGGCCTGTTCCAGGGCGGCAAGTACTGCGACTGGGGCCTGCGCATGTCCCAGGAGATCACCCCCCTGCTGGCCAAGCGCACCGGCCGTCCCGTCCGCTGCGTCAACACCCGCGAGGAGACCTTCGACTTCCTGATGAACGCCCGCCTGT
>JAEEGI010008406.1_pt1 | contig 22806 bp, 17 predicted proteins | sample 8958751 | NCBI WGS metagenome assembly JAEEGI01 (sample SAMN16246545, study PRJNA631951) | gut metagenome | biome: gut microbiome; feature: rumen; material: KS-attached | host: Bos | place: Iran: Karaj | collected 2018-10 | reverse complement strand
CCGTTACACCGAAGAACACTTCCCGCTTTTGCTGGGCAGGGAAGTGCGGTTATTCCTGTGATTTCCTCGAAATATAACGAAGCACGATGACAGCATTGTGCTTTTTTTATTACTCTACTAGTAATCAAACTATGACCAAATCATACCAATTTCATTTAACAGAGCAATCCTATCGGTGGATAGTTTCTTGTTTGTTTTGCCAGAAAACATCCTTCGTTGTCTGCGAATCCAAAGGCCCAATCTTTCACCGTCTTCGGTTTCATAACTCTGAGGTATATGAAGGTTCCCATGAGTATTATAATACTCTTTTGCAAGGCAGTAATTCTTTTTCCAATTATAGTCTTCAACATCCCAAACCATTCCAATTTGTTCCAGCTTTTGAATTTGCTCTATTGAAGGCTTTGAGTTTGCACTGCTATCATTATATCCTGAACGCTTATTTTGTATCCAATGGCCTAATGTGTATCCATCTTCACATATATAATTACTCGGGACTAGAAGGTGCCCAAAATTAATATAGTATTCTTTCGCATGGGTATATCCCTGTTGCCATGCGTCCGCGAAAACATCCCAAATCATTTTAATGCTTTCCAACTTTTGAATTTGTTCTATACTTAATGGCTTTTCACCATTTATAGCCTTGTATTTGCTCCTTTGAGTGGCAATCCAATTCCCCAAGGTGAAGCCTGAAACTGTAATGTATCCCGCGGGAACACGCAAGTTGCCATGCTCTGAATAGTAGTTTTCGGCTTCGTTGATTCCAATTTCCCATTTTTCGTCATATGTGTTCCAAATCATTCCTAATTCATCTAGCAATTCTTTCTGCTCAATAGATAAACTGATGTCGCCCCTTTGCTTGCTAATCCACGCGCCAAGACGATATCCGGAATTTGAGACATAGTGAGCATGTACCCTTAAGTCTCCGTGTTCCAAATAATACTGTTTTGCCTCCTCGTATCCCTTCTTCCATTGAGAATCAGGCACATTCCAAATCATACCAATCTTCTCAAGCAACATTATTCTGCTTTGATCAATATTAACACCTGAATATCCAGCATAATTACTTCTTTGGTTGGTAATCCATGTTCCCAGTTTAAGCCCGTTTTCAGTAGTATAATCAAAGGGGATCTCTAGGTTTCCGTGTTTATAATAGTATTTTTCTGCTTCCCTATACATTAGGGCCCAAGATTCATTCTTGGCATTCTTATAGTTCTTTCGTATTTCGCAGATATCTGAGCTAAATTTGATTTCGGGAACAGTACTAATGTATCCTGTCTGCATCATTCTACTGAATAAATCTACGCAGGCATTAAGTACATTTTGGATGGTATATTTGCCGACATTTATATCAATCGAAATGCCATTCAATTGCGGACATTTCTCTTCTCTAAGCCTATACAACACTATGTTGTTCTTTTTGCACAACAGATTCTTTTCATTATCGGCTGCTTGCTTGTGCTTATGCCAAGCAGCTCCATCATATTCGATCCCAACTCTAATGCTTGGGATATAAATATCTAGTTCAAACCCAAAATCTTTGAATCTGCTTATCACATCGCTACATACGCTCTTAACATAATACAGGACAATCTGTTCCGGGAAAGATGTTTGTGATGCACTGTCTTTAATTTCCCATATCATCCCAATATCTTCGAGCCGCTTAATTTTCTCCTCCGATAAAGCATTGGATTTGTATGACTTGCGCAAATTAGCAATCCAAAAGCCAAGATTTTTACCGGTCGGTGAAACATATGAGTTATCTATCTCTAGATCTCCAACATTATCATAATAATCTTTTGCTTCAATCATGCACTCTTCAAAGTATACTTCATTGGGATTCCATATCATCCCTATAGAATTTAGAAGAGATTCTTGATGGGACGTGAGCGGTTTTCCCGACTTGCCGTTTATCCTTTTTCTTTGTCTACTGATCCATGCACCAAGATTTGGCTCAGATTCATTTGAATACCTTAAAGGTACAAGTAAATTACCATGCTTGTCATAATACTTTTTTGCAAGAAAATAGTTTTTCATCCATTCTTCATCATAAGGGTTCCAACTCATACCTATATGATTAAGTCTAGTTATTTGGTCTTGCGTCAGTTGACCATCCCCATGATGATGGTATTTGCTTCTTTGATTTTGAATCCACTTGTCCAGTTTTGTTCCGTTCTCTGTGACATAGTTTTTAGGAATAAACAAGTGCCCATTTTCTTCGAAAAACTGTTTTGCAAAGGTATAATTCGCTTCCCATTGAACGGACAGCGGATCCCAAGTCATGCCTATTGCTTCCAACTTATTAATCCTCTCACTGGTTATCATGCCACGTTTTGCTTTTCCAAAATAGTATCTACGTTGAGCACAAATCCATTGACCAAGCTTTAATCCGTTTTCATCGATATAAGAGACAGGAACAAGCAAATCGCCATTTGTATTATAATAGCGATGGGCTGATTGATAATACGCGTTCCATTGGTATTCTAGTTTATCCCATATCATTCCAATTGAGTTAAGGTCTTGGATTTGCTTTGATGATAGTGCTGTTTCATGAGCGTCAGTTCCATTGAATTTGTTGCGCTGATGGGATAACCATCTGCCAAGCGAGTAGCCATCTTCATCAACAAATGATGAAGATACGTTTATGTCCCCATGTCTAGAATAGTACTTCTTTGCTTGCTGATACCCTCTATACCAAAGGTCCATACTGCTGCTCATGACATAGCCTCCGATCGATTTGGAAGGCATTTTTTTATTATGGAAATATAATCGTTTATTCTATCTTGTTGAATTGCGCCAGTATCATACGAGTATAATACTATTTGTGCTTTTTTGTCAGATCGCGAATTAGTATCAATGCCAAGAAACAGTTCAAGGTTCCCAGCAATACTTTCGATACATGTAGTAAATTGATTTCGCGAAGCATTAATTAATTCATTACAATCAGTTTGCATTTTTAGATCTTCACCCGTTTTATTCTGATCGTCATCATAAATGACGGAATGTGAAATACCTAGGTTCCCGAAAAGATTCATAAATCTTGGCATATTAAACTTACCCATGCAATCAAAGACGTATATTCCTTCGGCACAAGGGAGTTTCTGATCCTCAAGTATTCTCCGGATCAATGCGACCTCGCTTTGACCTTCGACAAGAATCGTATGCGATGAGAAAAAAGCATCAGCTCGTTCTGCGTTCAGAATAAGAAAATACTTCATTAGTTGAACTTCAGGAAAAGAATCCTCCTGACGCAGTTTTTCGGCGAGTTTTTTATACCGTTTTGAAAGAGAGTTAATAGCAAGATTTGCATCAACAATTTCTTTCCAACCATTTTCATCGATTTGATAGGAATCTATTGTTCCTCCAATGCGCACAAGATGAATAATGGACGAAATTAAAGGGACACTACGGCTGACAAAGTGACTAGAATGTGTTGTAATCAAAACTTGCCAAGTATCCATATTGCTCAAAGATATTAAATCTCTGCATAGCTGCTGTTGCTGGGTAGGATGGAGGAATGCTTCGGGTTCTTCAAACAGCAACATGTTCATATCAGGGGAGAAATCGTTTTTCCTTATGCTTTTTGTTTTCGGCATATAATCATTTGCCAGCTTGATAATGGAGAAAATAAAGTGGCGCTGGAATCCCGAACCAAACTTATCAATATCCTGGATGCTCTCAAGTGATTTGTCAATCAAGTCCCATTTAATCATCGATTTGATGATTTCGTTAGGTGAAGGTGCTTGAAAACGGACTTCGAATGCAACTTCCCAAGGAGATAGCAAACTATTTATTTCCGTCTCGAGTCCACTGAATGACCGAGAGTCATCAGTTTTTACTGACTTAATATCTGAAGAAAACAAATTAATGTTATCTGTTAGTTTGGCGTAAGAATCGCTTCCTTCTACAACGCAGCTCATAATACTTTGAAGCAATTCACGTAAGGCTGAGGGGCCAGACATTTTTGTGATTTCATCCACTTTGCTAACAGCTGGAATGTAAATGATGTTTCCAAGCTTGCCACTTTGAACATTTTTTGCGCCATAAAAATGATCGTTTGAAAAAGAGCCGTTTGTTCTTTTGCCAACAATTATCCCTTTTAGACTTTTTCCGTCAACACGTTTATCGGTTTTAAAATACTTCTTGACATATAATTTGCCATGTTCGTACTTATAGTCATCAGCAAGAGAATCATACTCTGCGTCAGTAAGGGAATAAACAATTTCGATCCAACTCTCGTTATCAGTTGCACCAGCCTTCGGAAAATCCATAGCATCTTGGTACTGGTACTTATCTTTTTCGTAAAAAGCGCGGATGGCATCTATCACTGTGCTCTTCCCGGCATTGTTACTTCCGACCAATAATGAATAGTTCTCCAAACGGAACTTTTCCTGTATAATTCCACGGAAATTATGGATTGTTAATTCTTTGATTCTCATATTGTTTCTTTACACGATCTTTCGTATTGCATTATTACGACAGAGTTCTTAAATATGCATCCAGCCGTTCGTTCACATATTCTGCGATGAGATTCATCATTGCTGTCACATCAGTGTCTCGATAGTAAGTATCAAAAGCATCGTAATATCTGCGCCGATCAGTGAACTTTACATCGATTGCCGGATAGCCGCAACGGATAAGGTCCAGGTTCATTATTAGACGCCCGGTCCTGCCATTGCCGTCGATAAAGGGATGGATCCCTTCAAATTCAAGATGAAAACGGGCGATACGCTCGATAACGTTCATCGATGCTTTTCGTTCTTCGTTGGCTGCTAACAGTTCTGTGATTTTTGGCCCAATCAAATATGGCTGCACCGGCTCGGTATATGCACCCATGATACGGACCGGAATTTTACGGAACACGCCTCGATCCTCTGGCTGATCCATTAGGACGAGGGAGTGGATGTTTTTGATCACCGACTCAGAAAGCGGTATTTGCTGTCTTGCGATATCCTCAATATACAGAAATGCGTCACGATGTCCGACGGCTTCTAAGTGATCTTTCAAAGGCTTTTGATCAATCGTCATGCCTTCCAGCACCAAAGCAGTCTCTTTCAAGGTGAGAGTGTTGCCTTCGATGGCGTTTGAATTGTAGGTGAACTCAACGGCGAATTCGTCTCGCAACTGCTTGATTTCACCTGGTGTGAGCGGTCGCATCTCGTCCAGTCGGCGTCGTTTCTGTTCGATTTCCGACAGTATTCCTGTGGATGCTTTACGCCCGTCTTGTGGTTTTTGCGCGTTTTCCGGAATCAGGTACAGATTGCCTTTGCGGATTACTCCGGGTATCTTTCCTTCCGCACACAGGAGTCGGACGCGTCGAGAAGAAATACCCCATTTTTGAGCAATGGCTGATACTTTTATATACTCCATGATTGACGCCTCCGATTATGACTCATTATGCGTATATCATAAAACAAAATAGGAATAATGTCAACATAATTAGTAAGGATTAGCTCGCAGTATTGTTCCGATAATCAAATAATCGGAACAATATAAAACGAGAATCAATGTGGACTGCAGGTTACTCTATATGGCGCATACACCGCGCACTATAGATGAAATCATGGAGGAAGACTAAAATTACAGATAATCGATCAACCGAGGAATGGATCGATTCATCTTGAATAATGAACGATTTTGCGATATAATACCAAACAACACTTCAAATGGTGGAGACGCATATGCTTCCAACCGGATTATACGAACAAATCATCAGCAAAGCATTGGATCGAGAGCTTGCCATATCGGGCAAGCGCAGTCAGACTGCGCGCATCGATGAAGTCGAAGCCGCGAAGGTTCTTGCCAAGTATGTTGCAGAGATCGTCGAAAAAGGACTTGAGAATGTCAAGGATAATGGCGGCAATCTGAACGATCAGGTGGACCTTGTTAATCAGATTGTATCGACGATCATCGGAGAGACAAAGGAAGCAGCGTTTGAAGGACTTTCCGTTGCGGAACGGGCAGAGCAGTTGCTTGCCCTGTTCGATACGAAGAACACGATCCAGGCGGTAGATGAGCGTGCGGAGATTGTTCGCCCGGAAACATCCATCGCGCAGAGCTCGCTGTTCACCGGTGCGGTGCATGAGCCGCAGATGTATACGGAGCTCAAAAAGGAAATCGTTTCGTGCAACCGTATTGACATGATCGTTTCGTTCATCAAGTGGAGCGGGCTTCGATTGATTATCAATGAGCTGACAGAGTTCACCCAGAACGGCGGTGAGCTACGGATCATTACGACCTCCTATATGGGCGCAACCGATGTCAAAGCAATCGAAGAATTGCGCAAGCTTCCGAATACCAAGATCAAGGTCAGCTACAATACAAAGATCACGCGCCTGCATGCAAAGGCATACATTTTCTATCGTGACACCGGTTTCACGACGGCCTATGTCGGTTCCTCCAACCTTTCCAACGCCGCATTGACCAGCGGTTTGGAATGGAACACCAAGATCACAAAGAAGGATCTTCCGGAGACTGTCGATAAGGTCGCTGCAACCTTCGAGTTTTACTGGAACGACAGCGAATTCGAGTATTACGACGAAGGACAGTGCGAACGCCTTGCGCGTGCGTTGAAAGCTGAGAAATATCACGATTCCAACAACCCTGCGCTGTATACGGTTGATGTGCAGCCGTATTCCTATCAGCAGGAGATTCTGGATAAGCTGGAAGCCGAGCGCACCGTGCGCGGTTATTATCGCAACCTCTTGGTTGCTGCCACCGGTACCGGCAAGACGGTCATCTCTGCACTCGACTATAAACGATTCCGTAAGGAGCATCCCAGCATGCCTTGTCGGTTGCTGTTCGTGGCGCACCGAGAGGAGATTCTGCAGCAGAGCATTGCAACGTTCCGGGCGGTTCTGAAAGATGCAAACTTTGGAGAGCTGTATGTCGGCAATTATTGTCCGGAAAGCATCGACCATCTTTTCATGTCGATCCAAACGTTCAATTCTCAGACGTTCACGGAAAAGACTACACCGGATTTCTATGATTATATCGTCGTCGATGAATTCCATCACGCGGCGGCGCCGACCTATCAAAAACTGTTGGCATATTATCAGCCGAAGATTTTGCTGGGTTTGACGGCAACGCCGGAGCGCATGGATGGTCGGAGCATTCTACCATACTTCAATAACCGCATTGCTGCAGAGATCCGTTTGCCGGAAGCAATCGATCGAAAACTGCTGTGTCCATTCCAGTACTTTGGGGTTACAGATACGGTCGATCTGGATTCGCTGAAGTGGGCACGCGGTGGCTACGATCGGACGGAGCTTTCAAACATTTACACTTTCAGCGGACATGAGGCGAGACGCCGTGCGGATCATGTGATCTCGTCTCTGTTGAAATACGTGACGGATATCGACGAAGTCAAGGGCCTTGGTTTCTGCGTGACAGTCGAGCATGCCGGCTTTATGGCGGAGTATTTCAACACGCACGGTATCCCGTCCATCTGTCTAACCGGCGAATCCTCTGACGAGGAGCGCAAAACGGCGAAGGCACGGCTCGTATCGGGCGAGATCCGGTTTATCTTTGTTGTCGATATTTATAACGAGGGCGTCGATATTCCCGAAGTCAACACAGTGCTGTTCTTGCGACCGACCGAATCACTGACGATCTTTTTGCAGCAGCTTGGGCGTGGACTGCGTCTTGCGGAGAACAAAGAATGTTTGACTGTGTTGGACTTCATCGGCCAGGCGAACCGCAAATACAATTTCGAAGACAAGTTTGCCGCATTGCTATCCAATACCTCTCGCGGCGTTTCGCGTGAAATCAAGGACGGCTTTACCTCTTTGCCGAAGGGCTGCTATGTGCAGCTGGAAAAGAAAGCGGCAAGTTATATTCTGGATAACATTCGTGTGTCGTATGGCAGCACGGCAGGACTTGTAACACGCATTGCCGGATTTGAAGCCGACACCGGGCGCGATCTGACCTTTGCCAATTTCTTGGACTATTACCATCTCGACCCGCGCGCGATCTATAAGTATGCGACGTTCTCGCGTATGTGCGTTCGTGCAGATGTGCTCGACAACTTCCAGGAACAGTTGGAAGAAACGATGGTTAAAGCATTCGCTCGTCTCGCGGTGATCGATTCGCGCCGGTGGATTCAATTTGTGCTTGATCTCCTTCCGCGCTTGGACAATGTAGACTTCTCAAAGCTGCCGGATATGGAGAAGCGGATGCTGCAAATGTTCTATATCACGGTATGGGGCAAGGCTGCCGACGATTGGGACAGCGACGAAGTGCTGGAGAACCTCTATACATTGGCGGACAGCCCGGTGTTGCTTGGCGAACTGCAGGCACTTTTGCAGTACCGGTTCGATCATATCGACTTCATCGACGAGCCGGTGGATCTTGGCTTTGATTGTCCGCTCGATCTGCATTGCACCTATACGCGCGATCAGCTGCTGGTAGCGCTCGATTTTATGAAGCCCGCGACCGTGCGCGAAGGTGTCAAGTGGCTGCCGGAAAAGAAGCTCGATGTGTTCTTTGTCACGCTGAATAAAGCGGACAAGGATTATTCACCGACGACGATGTACAACGACTATTCGATCAGCAGCACACTGTTCCATTGGCAAAGCCAAAGCACGACTGCGGCGGAGTCTCCGACAGGTCAGCGGTATATTCACCATGAAGAACGTGGCAGTCGTGTTTTGCTGTTCGTGCGCGAGTTTAAGGCGGATCGGATTTCCGGCGGAGCGGAGGCATACACCTTCCTCGGTACGGCGCGGTATGTCAAGCATACAGGCTCACGCCCGATGAATATCACATGGGCGCTTGACCGTCCGATTCCGGCGAAGTACCTCAAAAAGACGAATAAACTCGTGGTAGGATGAACATGAAAACGATCAGGGTGGTTGCTGCCGTCATTCATAAGAATAACAAGATCTTCGCTACACAGCGCGGATATGGTGCGTACAAGGATTATTGGGAGTTTCCGGGCGGAAAGATTGAGCCCAGCGAAACTCCCGAACAGGCCTTGATTCGCGAGATTCAGGAAGAACTAGCCACCACAATTCAAGTCGAACGCTTCCTGACCACCGTGGAGTATGATTATCCGGAGTTTCATCTTTCGATGGACTGCTTTCTGTGTTCCATCGTCGGTGACACACCAAAGCTTCTGGAGCATGAATCCGCATGCTGGCTTTCGATGGATCAGCTGCGTGATGTGAATTGGTTGCCTGCGGATATGCTCGTTGTTAATACGATCGAAGGGCAACTACAAAACCCAAAATTATGAAATGAATGGTGTTACGATTGTAATGGAAGATCGAGTTCATTTTTATGAAAAAAACGATTATGCTGCAGCATATGAGCTAGAGCTTGCCGAGAAAAAACTAAAGACTTTTTCGCATATGGGTATTTCTGACATCAATACTGCAATAGAGTATTATAACATCAAGCAGTATTTTGATAATGGGCTGTTTTTACCGTCATGGGATGACAATATAAAACAATACTATATTGATAATTGCTCCGATGCCTTTAAGAAAAGTGCCATATTCTTTTCTGAGATAAATGAAAACAATATCAATGAAATACTGACAGAAGTCGATTTTGAGTACCTTGAGAATTTTTGGGAGCTGTTTGCTATACTAGGTGTTTATAAGAGAATTAGCGCGGTCGTATTTGAAAGACTCATTGTTAATACGAACTTTCATTTTCGGCAGGTATTGAGGATCGATGTATTAGTCAAGGAATATGATGCTGTTTTAGCATCAGGTATGCGGGCGGATTGTAAAACAGCAGAATTATTAATCGATTATTATCTGGTGGATCATTCATCAGCGCATAATGATCGAACATTACATTTCCCAAAGACTCTTTCAAATCAAGATAAGGAGCAGCTACTGACAGAATATGCATCTTCAGAGGATGCATCAGTAAACTACTTATTTGTCATTTCTATTTCTCAAAGCAGCAACGAACTGAAAATCAGTGACAAACTCAAGCTGCTTTGCAAGAAAAGGCATACTGAGTTTTGGGAAAACAATAAAGATGCAACCTTCTTTGAGATGGGGTTGAAAACCATATTCCGACAGCACGATGGCCCGTATAAAAGAACAAACTATGAAAACCATGTTTTTACAGTTGAATATAATACAAAGTATTTGGAAATGTCTTCTGAGAGAGAGGATCTGTTCGCTGCTTTCGCTTGGTTTTTTGGATTCGTTGACAAACAATATAGATCTCAATTCGTTTCAAAGTTAAGTGAGATGGGGATTTTGGAAAGAACACTTGGGACGCATGGAATAAAAGAATATAGGTTTGGGGCAGCTTTTAGGCAGAAGAATCTCCTATATTCCGTTGTTACTCAGTATTATCAAGGATTCCTAGAAGCACATGGAACAAGCATAGAGGATGTTTTGTGCTGGTTTTTCAATGAGTACTTGACGAAGGAGTTTGGGGCGGAAGGCTTTTTGTTTAGTAAGCCGTCAGCAGGTACGAGCTATTTGGAAAAATGTAAGCTTTTGCCTTCTGCGCTTGATGGTATATTGAAGCAGTTCATATTATATCAAGAGGAAGGGACAATAGACCGTGATTTGTATGAAATATCATCCGGTCATATTGTCATTGATACAATTCCGAGTCTTGTGAAACCTAAATATGCGTATGCAAAAAGCGACGAGATTAATAAGAGAATGCATATGCTGTTTTCTGATCAGTCTACACTGTATTATGTTGAAAGAACGAAAGATAAGTATAAGAATTTATATGAGCTTTTGACACATGAAAAAACTGCTTTGGATGATTATTATCCATGGCAAAAAACGGGGATTGATTGGTTGGTTTCAAAAGGCGATATAATTGTTGACGACGCGGGGGTCCTTTTGCCCAACAAGGTTGCATGTTACATTTTACATCAATTATTCCACGAAGAAGTGATTTGTGTTCAACGGGAAAAGGCCATCAGGACTGTCTTGGATGAATTAGAAAAGGCTGGAGACTTGGAGTATAAAAGCACTCTTTTCTCCAAACCGGAAGCAGATTATCTAAACTATATGCTTAACAAATCTGAATTTTCAAATGGTTTGGACTTACGGAACAGATATATACACGATACTAATACGCTTAAGGAAGAGGAACAACGTGCGGATTATTATACTTTGCTGAGGCTTCTTGTTCTTGTGGCACTGAAGATCCAGGACGAATTCTGTATTAAAGAGGAACTAACATAGTATAAGACAAACGGAGCGCGCATCATTACGATGCGCGCTCCGGCCTTTTTTATTTTTCATCCTCATCATCAGAATGCTTCATCCGATAATGTCGCCTGCAGCGATCGCTGCAGAATTTCTGATTCTGGCGGGATGCGAAAAACGCCTTATCGCAGTTTTTGCAAATCTTGATCGGAGAATGCGGATCGGTCATCGTGAATGCGAATGCCATTTGGATGGCGTGCAGTAACGAATGAAAATCCCATACCATCAAAGGGCCTTTGTCTTCCAGGGCTATATGACACGTCGGAGACGATCCTTCAAACATTCGCATGCCCCAGCGCAGAGTTTCTTTTTGATCCTCAGTCAAAGGATCATTATAGTAGAAAAAGACGGACAGGAAATTGAAGGCAAAGGATTTGAATACCTTTTTCTGCCATTCGATGTCTTCGGCATATTCGCGCAGAAAACTCATCTGCATGGCGATCGGAGTATAAGCATGGCAGGTGAGCATCAACGCTTGGACCGGCACGTCGCCTTCGACATCCCATTCTACGTAATCGCCATCCTTCCGGTACGTCGGCTTTTTGAACGGAAAGAACAGATCGGTGTACGCTTCCGTTTCCATAGATTCATCGCGAATGAAATCATTTTTCGGAAGATAGGCATAGTGATAGTCCATAAATCGCGGCGTGGTCGGCAGGGCTGTCATCAAACCGAGCAGACCGTAATTCCCGGCAAATTTCAGAATATCCTGTTCAATCAGCGACCGAGGCTTCTTCCACATGATCGCCAATCCGATATTTACGGCATCCAGCACAAGTTGCTTTGCGTTCTCAAGAGGATAAATCATCTCAAGCTCCGCACCGTCGACGGCCGTCAGATACCGCTTTCCATCATCCGCTTTTTGAATGCGATAGTCCGCATAACGCACCCAGAATGTAGATACGTTTTTAAACAGTTCCATCATATTACAAGCCCGTCCTTTTTCGTTTTTACACAGATCAGATTCTTACTGTCATAATCGGGGTCATACTGCCAAATGTTGTTTTCATCCACATCCGGTCGGGAAGGCGGCGGTGGGGGATGCTTTTTTACTTTGATCACATTGGTCTGTGTCTTCGGAAGATGCCGCTTCAACGTACGGCTGATTCCGCCGCTGAAGTCCGATTGCAGCATGGCGTCCGCATATTCTTCGAGAAAAAATCTCTCGGTACTCGTCAGATCCGTTCGTCCCATGCGTTTTTGCAGATACGCAAACACCTTTTTCTGCAGCTTCCTTTCCAGCGCTGTTTTGATTTTTCGGATCGCTCGGAGTGAGACACCTTTCATTTTCGCAATGGGCTTTGTCTTCCATTCCCGCAGGAAATAGAAATACGCAACCATTTTTTGATCCACTGTCAGCGCATCAAACTGCCGCGAATAGAAGGCCTTGGCAATCAATTCTTTCAGTTCATACGGGCAATCGTAAAGGGCATCAATGAAATCACCGTGCTGCAAACTCTTTTCCACCGGCAGATTCATCCATGCGGGAAACAGCTTCGGGAGCACCGACATTTCAAATTCCCATGGCAGATCTCCGCGCGGAAGTTCGTTCGCGCGTATCGTCCGTTCTCTGTTCTCGACCTTTTTATCATATTCCTTCATCTCTTTTTCGATTGCTTTTACAGTCGGATCACCGAACTCGATCCGACGCAATCCCTCATCCAGAACGGCCTGTTTCAAGTCTTCTTTTTTCTGTTCTTCTTCCGATTTTTCTTCCGGAAATTCCGGTTCGGCAACGCTCCATTCCGCCATTTCTTCCAGTTGTTCGGTGCGTTTTTTGATAGCATCATAATCCAGGACAAGCTCATCGGGTGAGCCTGCCTCTTCATTCCAGTCCGTATAATCCGGCGAAAAACGAAGGTATTCGTCTTCATCAATCATATCGATCACTTCCATTTCAGCGTTCACCTGCCTTCATTTTACCGATCATCGTGTCTAAAAGTCTTCCCGGCATTCCTGTTCATCTTACCACATTCTACAAAAATAACTGTCCGATAAATGGGACGACAAAAATGTTTTTGAATCTTTTTTTGAAAAGCGGTACCGTTTTTGGGGTCCAGATTTCCTAATATATAGAGGCAGATTTAACGAGCACTGCCCCATTTTTCAGGGAAGGAGGATAAACCGGGATCGCACCGCGCCGCGGGAAGGGAACAGTTCGAACATATGTCTTTGCATCGAGCGCAGATAACCTGCGCTTTTTTTGTATGAAAACGATGCGTAAAGGAATACGGAAATCAAAAAACGAGCCGCAAACAGCGACGGAAAGGATGTGTATGAAACACAAAAGCAACAACGCTGCCGGGCAAATCAATGCCCGAATCGTCATGTGTATGATCCGCAGGATCGCGGAAGCGCATGATCTGAACCGCATTTTAGAACAGGAAAATAAGGAGGAAAAACACAATGAAAATGCAGCATGTAAAAACCAATCACTTCGGAGAAAGCGTACCTGCGATCAGATACGAGGGTACGGATTATGCCCTTGCGGATTATATGGGCGATATGGTCGGGACACTGCGGCTTGCGTTCTTCGATGAAAAGAAAAAGCAATACGGTCTGCTGATTGATGATGAATGCGGATGGTATCACTGGATGCCGGTTGAATACGAGGACTGGCTCGATGTTCGAGCATGCGCGTTCTCTCATCCCGGCGCACAGTTATTCTTTCGCACATCGTACGGAAAGAAGCACGGAAAGGTCAAGATTCATAAGCTTGGCTGGTTTCCTGCAAAGACGGGGGAGGACGGTTCCGTCCAAAACAGTAGCGAGCAGGGAACTTGTACGGCAAGTTCCGTGCCGCCGACCGGATCGGCGGCTGCTTTAGGGGTCACCCCTAATACCCCGGAGGCTGACGCATGAAGGAACGACTGGAGGTCCGTCTGACCGAAGACGATAAGGCCGCAATCCGCGCCAAGGCGAAAGCCTGCGGGCTGAGCCAGAGCGAGTACATCCGAAAGCGTGCGCTGGGATACGCACCGCGCGCGGCGCCGGGCGAGGCATTGTATGACTTCACAGCAAAGCTGATCGAACTGTCCGAGCGACCGGGATCGCCGGAAACGGAAGAGAAGATCCTGGCTTTGCTGGATACGATACGAGCACAGTGCTTCACTGCGGGGAAGGGATGATATGGCGACAACGGGATTCTGGCCCGTAAAAGGGCATCTCCGCGATGTGCTTGCATACGCGGACAATCCGGATAAAACGACAGACCGGCAGTACGTCGATAAGGACCTTTTCGATACGCTCCGCTATGCGGCGGCGGACCGGAAAACGGACCGGCAGATGTACGTTTCGGCTTTGAACTGTCCGAAGCAGCAGGTGTACGAATGGATGAAATCAACGAAGAAGCGCTTTGGGAAATTGGGCGGGAACGTGGCTTACCACGGTTACCAGAGTTTTAAAGAAGGTGAGGTTACACCGGAGGAAGCCCATCAAATCGGAATGGAAACGGCGAGGAGAATGTGGGGTGAAAACTATGAGGTGTTGGTGACGACACACCTCAACACGGATAATGTGCACAACCATTTCGTGGTGAACTCGGTCTCGTTCCGTGACGGGCGTAAATATGAAAACCATCAGCGCGATCACTACCGGCTTCGGGAGATTTCAGACACAATCTGCCGTGAACACGGACTGTCGGTGATAGAAAAGCCGTCCCGGCGTTCGGAATCCTTTGCGGAGTGGAAACTGCATCAGAACGGTCAGTGTACCTTAAAGGACATCCTTCGGATGGATATGGAAGAAGCGATCTCGCAGGCGATCGACGTCGACAACTTCTATGATCTGATGGAGGCGAAAGGGTACACGGTATCGCTTCGGAGCAAGTATCCCAGCTTTCTTCCGAAAGGCGCAAAGCGCCCGCTGCGGCTGAAACGCGACGGCAGATCGCTGACGGAATCGGATATCGAGGATCTGCTTGACGCGTCGATGTCCGATCCGGAATCGGTCATCATTCACCGCGCGGAGGTCCGTCCGATAATTCCGTACGGAAAACAGCACGGATTCAAGGCGCTGTACGTTTCGTGGATGTACGTGCTCGGCATTCTGGGGCAGGGAAAGAAGGTCACGTACCGTGTACCGTATGCGGAGCTTCGGAGATTCGAGCAGTACAAAAAACAGCAGGCGTACATCGATACGCACGGCATCGATACCGTCGATCAGCTGACGGAGCGCGTCGCCGCGCTGAAAGCACGGGAAGCGGAGCTGACCGGGCAGCGCGAGACGCTGCGCAAAGAAAAACGAAAGGGGAGCGTACCGAAAGATGATGTATCGCGATTGACAAAGGAACTGCGCGGGATCCGCTCGGAACTGGATCTGTGCCGGAAGATCGGCGCGGACGTTCCGCGGATCCAAAGCATGCTGCGGGAAGACGCTTACGAGCGCGACCGCGGCGAACGGTACTATGAACGATAACACGAGCGCCCGAAAAACACGGGCGCTCAATTATTTGAGAAAGAAAGGGACTGTATGAAAGAAACGATAAACAAAACCGATAACAAAACAGCGATCACGGAACTGCCGGTAGATCTGCTGGTTCCGTTCACGGAACATCCGTTCCGTCCTTACAGCGGCGAACAGTTGTGGGAACTGGTCAGAAGCATCGAGGAAAACGGCGTGCTGACGCCGATCCTGGTACGCCCGGCAAAGGACGGTCAGCGATATGAGATCATCTCCGGACACAACCGCGTGAACGCTGCGCGCCGTGCAGGGCTGAATACGATCCCGGCGACGGTTCGCGAACTGGACGACGACGCAGCGACGCTCGCCATGGTGGAGAGCAATCTTCGTCAGCGGGAACAGCTGCTGCCGAGCGAAAAGGCATTCGCGTATAAGATGCAGATGGATGCGTTGAAACACCAGGGAAAAGCAACTTCGTCTCAATTTGAGACGAAGCTGAGAAGTGACGAAGTAATTGCCCAATTTTCAAAAGAAAGCAGGGCAACCGTTCAGCGCTTTATCCGTCTGACCAACCTGATCACACCGCTGCTCAATATGGTCGATGAAAAGCGCATGGCGATGGGACCGGCGGTCGAGCTGTCTTATCTCCCTAGTGATGACCAGGAACTGCTGCTGGACGTGATGACGGCGGCGGACTGCACACCGTCGCTTTCGCAGGCGATCCGGCTCAGGAAGCTCAGCGAAGCGGGACAGTTCGATCCGGACCGGCTGGATGAGATCATCGACGAGGAAAAACCGAATCAGCGTGAGAAGGTCACGTTCCGTCTGGAGGATCTGGTTCCGTACTTCCCGGAAAGCTCTGTGGAGGAGATTCGTGACATCATCATGAAGCTGATCGAGCGCGAAGTGAAGCGCCGCAGAAAGGAGCGAAGCGATGACCGTGACCGATAAAAATGTGTGTTCGCACAATTCCCGTACATTTGACCGCGGTCGATCGAATCGTGATAATAAGTGCAGGGTGCCGGTTTCTGCGCATTTCGTCTTCGGCGAAAACAGGCAGACGGTGCGGGAATTCGAATATGAAGAAGTCCCGTTGGCACTGATCGTCGATCAGCTTACGCAGAAGTTCGGCGTTGATTTGGAGATGTTTGAGAGCATCGCCGCAGAGAAAGGAGAGCAAGCCCGGTGAAAGTGGCCATCTACACTCGGTTCAGTTCGAACAATCAGACGGAAATGAGCACAGCCGCGCAGGTTCGCGCATGCCGCGAATTTGCGGAGCACAGCGGGATGGAGATCTATAAGATCTATTCCGACGAAGCCGTTTCCGGAACCGAGGAGAAGACCGACGTCCGCCAGCAGTATCAAAAGCTGCTGGCGGACGCCAAGCGTCATCTCTTCGATATGATCCTGATCCATAAATACGACCGCATTGCGCGTTCGCTGGAAGAACATGTACGCCTGTCCGCGCTTACGAAAAAAGAAAAGATTCCGATTATCGCAGTCGCGCAGAATTTCGGCGACAGCATCGAAGGCGATTTCGCCAAGCAGATGATGTGGGTCCTGTCGGAGTATTACAGCAAGAATCTGTCCAAAGAAACCAAGAAGGGACACAAGGAGGCAGCGTTGAAAGGACTGCATAACGGCGGTGTTCCTCCGTTCGGATATGACGTGGTCGACCGGCATTACGTAATCAACGAGACCGAGGCGTACTATGTCCGCAAGATGTTCGAATCGGCGCTGAAACGGGAAAGCCGGACAAAGCTGATCGAAGAGCTTCGCCGCGCGGGCATCAAAGGCAAGCGGGGGAAGCCCTTGGGTTATCCGTCGATCTACGAGATCCTTCGGAACGAGAAGTACACGGGTACATATCTATACACGGTCGACGAGGAAGAGGACAGAATGGACCGCCGGTCCAAGCCGAACGCCATACGCATCGATAACGCCTTTCCGGCGATCATCAGTAAAAAGACATTCAAGGAGGTTCAGGAAATCATGGACGGAAGAAAACAGATGGGAAAGCATTCGGACTACCTGTGCCGCGGGATCGTGTACTGCACCTGCGGCGCAAAGATGCACGCGACCGTATGGAAGGTGAAGAACGGCAAAAAGCATGTGTATCGCTGTAAGGCGGACTGCGGCATGAAGCCGATCCCGATGGAACTGGTCGACAAGGCAGCGACGGATTATCTCAAGGAGTTTCTCTCCCCGGAAATGCAGTTGAAGATCGCGGCGTTCCTTCGCAATTACAAGAACCACCAGTCCGACGCCCGGTCGGGATTCGAGGCGGCGCGAAGGAAGCAGATCGCGGAGAAACAGGCGACGTACGACAATCTGATGAAAAACATGATGTCGGGCGTACTCGCGCCGGAAGTGATGAAGGACGTCAACGACCGCATGACGGCGATCAAGGGGGAGATCGAAACGCTGAAAAACGCGGAGCCGCCGAAGGATTACACGATGGAAACGATCCTGGAGTGGCTGGAATCCATCAAGAAGGCGCCGGATCAGCGGGCTGTGGAGCTTTTGATCAAGAAAATCACCGTTTCCCGGGAAAATAACAAAACAGACTTCAAAATCGAATCGAATCTGAAGTCTGTCTGCGTGGAAATGGTTGCGGGGGCAGGACTTGAACCTGCGGCCTCCGGGTTATGAGCCCGACGAGCTACCGACTGCTCCACCCCGCGATGTTGGAACTATATTATAACAAGCATGGCAGAGATTGTCAACCCCAAAAATAAAAGAATGATCGATCGAAGAAAAAAGGCTTGACTCTCTCCTAACGTCATGGTTTACAATAGAGGCATGGAACAGAAACGGATGACAGTACATGAAGTCAGCCGCATGAGCGGCGTCACGATCCGCACGCTGCGCTATTATGACCGGATCGGGCTATTAAGCCCCGCGGCGCGCACCGAGGCGGGCTATCGGCTGTATGACGACGCGGCGCTGATGCGGCTCCAGCGGATCCTGCTTCTCAAAGAGCTGGAGATCCCGCTCAAGGACGTCAAGCGGCTTCTGCAGCTATCTGATGCAGAACAGCGCGAGGCGATCGGTCTGCAGATCAAGGTGTTGGAACTCAAGAAAGAACGAACGGAGAAACTAATCGCGCTTGCGCGGCGGCTGGAGAAAGGAGAGGGAACAATGGATTTTTCGGCATTCGACAGAAGCAAAGAGGAGGCGTACGCCGCCGAAGCAAAGGCGCGGTGGGGCGATACCGCGGCGTACCGCGAATATGAGACCAAGCCGAAGCAGCCCGGCGCGGAGGACCGGCTTACGGCGGTCTTTGCGGACCTCGGCGCGCTCAAAGACAGCGATCCGGCGTCCGATGCGGCGCAGGCGCAGGTGAAGGCGCTGCAGGGCTTTATCAGCGTAAACTACTATACCTGTACCAACAAGATCCTGATGGGTCTTGGACAGATGTACGCTGCGGACGAGCGGTTCCGGACAAATATCGACGATGCGGGCGGGGAAGGCACGGCGGCGTTTGTCAAGGCAGCGATCGAGGCGTATTGCGGGAAAAGGTGAACAGGATCCTTCGTCGCTGCGCTTCTCAGGATGACAGTACGAAAAAGAGCCGCGAAAAGCGGCTCTTACGCATATTCGGCGGGACGTCGGGGACACTCCACTTTGTTACAAAGGCAGATCGCGCGTGCCATCGCCCCCCTGCAACACGGTAACGGCTATCACTTGGATTTGTCATTCTGAGCGGAGCGAAGAATCTGTTTCAGCGTTTACAAAGATCCTTCGTCGCTGCGCTTCTCAGGATGACAGCACAGAAAAGAGCCGCGAGTGCGGCTCCGTTTCGTTTTGGCATTACGCGCACATGCCGTGGCAGCTCATGTAGTCGTAAAGCTGCTTGCCGTGCTGCTGTTCTTCCTTCTGGATGTGGTTCAGCGCGTCGCGCGCGCCGGCATCGTTGAATTCAAAGATGCAGGTGTCGTACACGGACGAGACATGCTTTTCGGTGTCCAGCGCGTCGCGGACCAGATACTCGTCATTCTTGCTCATCTTGCGGTCGCACTCGCCGCAGCAGGGGGAACCGCTCTGCTGATTCTGCTGCTGATTCCCGCCGCCCATCATCGGGACCGTGCCTTGCATCAGCGACTCGATGGTCTCCAGATGCTTGAGCTCGTGGGAGCGGATCGTTTCAAAGAGCTGTTTGAGCTCGGGATCCTCGGCGCGTTCGGCGTACGTTCCGTACTTTTCGATGCAGATCTCCTCGGAGTTTTTGAGATCCTTCAGAAGCATCGTTTCTTTTTGGGTCAGTTTCATATTCATCACCTCGCCCGTAGCATGAACGAAAAACCGCCGCCTATGCGCAGACGGCGGGATTCGTGAAAACTCGGCAGGATTCACTCCTCGTAAACTTCGCAAAGATACAGAAGCGTGTCGCCGTCGATGCCAATCCAGAACCCGACGCCGGGGTCGTCACTGTCGGTGTAAAGATACATCCATCCGAACGCTTCGAGATACTTGAAGAAACGATTCGGCTTCACAAGCGCTTGATAATCAACGATCAACGAAAGCATCGTATCGTCCGTGACGCGAAATGTGTACGTTTCTTCCTCAACCGCATCATAATTGACGGCCGCCGGATAGCCGTCTTCTTCCGGTTCGTCCAGCTCTGCAAAGGATATTGTCACCTCTCGCTTTTCGGCGTCAAACGCTTTGATTACGCAGACGCGCTCGGGGCATGCTCGGTTGCGCTCCATCATGGAGGAATCGACCGGTACAAAGATCGAAGCATCGATGCCGGTACGGTCATTATCCCGGAATTCGTACTTTTGCATCTGATCGTCACTTTTTGATAGTCGGATATTACCGAGATAGTATTCCCGATCTCCAACGCAAAGAATCTTTGCATAGGTGAAGTGCGGGTATGTCGGTTTAATGCGTTCTTCCGTCGGCTCAAACCGCACGGAAGCGGATTTGTACGCTTCGGGATCTCCGATGTTCAGACACTCTCCGAAGCCGTCGATATAGCATACAAGATCGCAGCTATAAGGGGCGCCGTCCTCAAATTCGACCGAAAGCCCATTGACAAAGGCGTCCGCCCGCTCCTGCGACAGATCGCTGCTCGTTGCCGGTTGAGGCGTCGCTTCCGCAGAGGGGCTCACGCGGGAAAACACAAGCGTGCCCGCGGATTGGAGCGGAAGGCGCAATCGGATCGTGTCGGTGTTCGGATCATAGGAAGCGAAGGTTTGATCAGCAAACCAGATCATGTTGCCATCCAGTGAAACCGTATACTCGATTGCTTCGCCCGAACGCAGGAAGTCCTTCAGCCAAAGAACAGCGCTGCCGTCCTTATTAAATGTAAGCGTACCGGGAAGAAAAGGCGGGTCGTATGCCGTGTTCCCTTCCGTTTCCCAATTACCGACAAGCATGTCGATGGTCAGCTTCGACGTGGGCGCATCAATCACGCTGCCGGATCGAATGTACACGGTGTACATGGTCGGATCATCCGGATAATAGAGAGATATGGTATCGTTTTCGGAATCATAGCGCGCGGTCATAACATCTCCATATTCGTATGATTCGGAAAAGACCACGTTAAGAACCGTTTCGTCTTGTTCTGGGGTGAAAGTCAAGGCGATCTCATTTGTTTCATGGCCCTTAATCGCCGTGGTACGAATCCCCGTACCGTCTTCTGACAGAACGAGAGTATCGCTTTCTATACCGCCTGCAGCGGCAAGGAAACTTGTTTCGTATTCCTGCGCACCGTCAACGATTTTGAAAAGCTCCCACGATCCGATGTACGGCTTTTGTGATGGTTCCGGTTCGCCCATCCGCCGGAGCGTTTGGTATACATACTGCCCGGGCGAGGGCTGATAGTTCAGTTCCAGCTTGCCCGTCTGCGGATCGAGGTATCCGTTTGTGGAGCGTTCGTCATTGATGTACACATGCCCATTGTGTACCTCATAGGGATATTCGACCGGATGACCAAAGGCTTCTTCGTAAACGGACGAGACCGGGACTGTCTCGTTATAGACCACAGTGCCGTCCTCGCGGAAGTTGTATTCTTTCCAGAGATCGTCCAGTGCGAAGGTATAGAGCACGTTGCCGTCGTTGTCTGTTTCTTCCTCTACAAGCCATTCACCGTAAAGCTCCGATTCGTGCAGCTCGGGAAGTAGCGGTGTATAGGAGCCGTCGCTTTGCCAGCGGCAGGAGAGGACGCCGTCGTGCATCATAAGCGTGCCGGAATCCACCTGCTTGTCGCCCATATAGGGCGTCTTGCCGACGTACAGCGCGCCCTCGACCGTGTACAGATGAAAATCAAACTCCATGCGAGCCAAAAGCACATAGCTCTGTTTGCTCACATAGTCATAGACGATGATATGCTCGTCGACGATCCCGGAGCCGAAGCTGACCGTGGTGCAAAGATCCGGCTTGCCGTCGCCGGTGAGATCGGTAAAGTATACGCTCCACACCGGCATCCCGGAAAACAGTGTGCGCGTTTTGCCGTTTTCGATCGCTTCCACGCTGCCTGCGGTCCAGCGGAACGTCACGCCGGGAAAAGCTGCGACTGTGATCTCCTTTGTGCTGTCCCACGGCATATCGCCGAAGCTTTCATAAAAGTCCAGCCATTGCAGGGCCTTGACAGACGATACGTTCACGACCTCGGGGGAAGACGTGGGGAGGAGTGTCAGCTCCGGCTCCGAGGTTTTATCCTTCTTCGGCAGCGTCAGTACAATCACTGCAACCGCGATACAGACGAGGATTGCGGCAACAACGATCCGGAACGCGGGCTTTTTGTAAACGGGTTTGGTCCGGACGGAATGATCCTTTTTCATAGCAGACTTCTCCTGATCATTTGTCTTTATTATACATAGATCGAACACGAAAGGAACGGTTCGGGACAAATTGTAACGATTCGTTTGCATTTTTAACGAATTTCGGGTTACATAGCCGCGTCGCAGGAGCGGGAATTGTGCGTCCGCCGAGCACGCTCTCTTGCCTCCCCCTGTGTAAGGGGAGGTGGCAGCCATAGGCTGACGGAGGGGTTGTCGTCAAAACGCCCGCGCAACAGCGGAACGGGAAGATGATATCTTCCCCTACATGAACTGCGCTCCGGTCCGTTCCGACTTTGTGACGAATCCGTGACATTTCGCGTCGGCGCATTGACCGAAGGCGGGGGATCGTGTATAATTATACCGGAGAAAGGAAAGGAGATTCGTATGAACCTGTTGTTCTTTCTGACGCCGAAGTGCGA
>JAEEGI010008405.1_pt1 | contig 22806 bp, 13 predicted proteins | sample 8958751 | NCBI WGS metagenome assembly JAEEGI01 (sample SAMN16246545, study PRJNA631951) | gut metagenome | biome: gut microbiome; feature: rumen; material: KS-attached | host: Bos | place: Iran: Karaj | collected 2018-10 | reverse complement strand
CAAGACACATCAATGCCTGCTTATAGACCAATATACCGAGCAGTCGGATGCCAATGCCCTGCTTCAAGCCTCGGGCAGTTATATGCTTGAGCGACAGGAGGCATCAGAAATCATCGAGGAAGTTCGCTCTACCATCAAGGACTGGCGCAAGACTGTCGCGGAACTCCAGATTCCCCACAAAATACTTGAGTCCTATTGTAACCGATGGGATACGCTATAGGTGTAAACGATGATAAAAGTTCCTAAGGGGATTTGGAAATCGATTTCGCGAAGACGATTTGCACCTTTGACGAGAAAATAGTGAAAAAACGGGCCAATTAGATTGAAGAAACAAAAATAATACATATATTTGCAGCGAAATACTATGAACTCGCCTGCTATTCGACATAGTAAAAAGCATATAGGAAATTCCCATTATAAAGTTGAGACTAAAGTGCAACCTTATTGTCTTATCTACCTTTTGAGATAAAATTATTATTATGAAAAGATTTATTACTATAATCTTTATTTTAGCGAGTTTTAGATGCCTATACTCGCAGATTTGGATAAGTACTAATGAAGAAGGAGAGTCTTATCAAAAAGCCGTTCTCGCTAATGCGGTGCTAAATGCTTTCGGAGAGGACACTGTTTCTGTTTGGCTAGAAAACAGAGTGTCAATAGTCGCAGCTCTGTCAACAGATACTATGGGTTATCTCCGAAGAATACTCAGATTAAGATTGAATGGTATAAGTTTCTCATCAGATGATATGAAACGTCTGGAGCAATCATGGAAAAAGATTGGCCTTAGGATACCACAATGTTATGAAAGAGATTATTGGACAAAAGAAGAGGCTCTACATGAAATAATATTACGTGACATTAGACAAGAAGGTCGGGACTCACTTTTTCATTGCATAGGTATTAGCCCCTTAATAACATATCCTTTATGCCTTACGGTAGATTCATTAAAAGCTGAGATAATTAGACGATTAGGAAAGGTTTATTGATGTAAAATTATCTATCTTGCCCTGAAATAACTTTACCATATCCACATCGAGGCATAAAGAACCTGTCCTTTCTCGCTCAAACTATTCATCCGAAGGCGCGACATCGTGTTGGTGTCGCGCCTTCGTTTATAATAACAAGCGCCTGCAAATGACTTGGTTGATGTTGACAGTATGGCCCTTGCTCAGTCGGAAATGAATTGAAATGAGAGAGGTCTTCTTCAACGATAGGGGCGTTTTTCCTTTCATTGTCTTCCATCCATTTTTACTATTTTGAATTATCAGTTAAATATTATGAAAGCTTTTTTTCCAGTTTATTGTAAATTTCAAAATAGTATAATAGTTTAACGATAATTATCAAAAATAAGCTCAAATGTTTGCATAACTTTGCCCCCGAAATATCATAAAAAATATGCAAATAAACCAGAAAATAATAACAATTTAATTAAGAACTTATGATTAAAAGACTACAATCGTATGTGCTTGTGTTCTTTGCTGTATGTTCGTTAATGTCATGCTCAGAGACAGAACGCAATGTAGAGCCATTGGTCGATCCATGGACGAGAGAGAGAACGCCAGTAAACTTCCGTCTCGAGTCGCAGATCGGAAGTGCTGTTATCAAGAATGATTGGCGTAATGATGGAGTGGGGACCATTCATGTGAGTCTGATTACTGGCGGACTGGACATGTCGAGAGTGAAAATCAACAAAATTGATTTTGAGTTCCCCGAGAGTGAATACTGCCCGAAAGCCTCTGTCCAAGCTGGAGACTTCATTGATTTGAGCAGTGGTAGCGCCCAGTTCACTGTAACTGCCTACAATGGCGAGACACGTGTCTATACCGTGGATTACGAACAGTTTACCGATCCTTTGGAAGGAACCTATGTTCATGCTCCAATTGCTGGAATCCTGGATGCAAGTGCACCCCAGAGTTCGATGGTTATCATTGGAGGATGGACTGACGCGATTGTAATGTCAACCGACATGGATAAGAGTTGGCATTGGGGAGAAGGATATACCCACAACGACGAGATGGACAATACCCTCAGTTTCATGCTGACAGATGCTGATCCCGAGACAGGTCTAACCCGCGGAACAACAGTGAATTTTGCTGGTGACAACGGAGCGTATGCCAACTATGTCTATAACAACACATACGATGTGAATGCCTTCTATCGTATCTTCCCTACGGGTGCAAGCCGTTGGGCAAAGGATGCTGACGGAAACATCCATGTGTATGCTGCCGCCGATACCGACTATGCCAATGAACTGTATGTGGTGAAATATCTCTCAGCAGGTACCTACACCTTCAGTACCAAAGACATCACCATAGAAGACTGTGCATTTATGCGTGAACATGTGACAGAGGAAGTGATCGACTGGAACTGGCCGGATACCCGTTGGATGGTGGACAATATCCGCAACACTTTCTGGTTGATGCACAAAAGTTCGGATGCCCCAGCAGAGGGACATAGTGATATGGTAAAATAATTGGCTATGAGACAATTCTTATTATACTTATTCCATCCGTTTGTTACAGTGTTGTTAGGAATGGTCTGCTGCAGTTGTGGAAGCGCGGCTGAAGATGACCTTATTCCTGCAGATAATCGTTACCTGAGGCTTTCGCTCAGTCCGGCGACAGAACTTGATGCCGGTGCGACACAGATAGCGTTGAAGGTAGAGACGAACCTCGACTATTCTGTTGTGGTTGATGCTGAGTGGCTGAAACTCCAGGAGACCACTCTGCCCAAGGACGGTTCATTGCACTTCTCGGTGGAGGCCAATCCCACTTCGGATTCACGTACTGCTACAATCGCAGTAGCTGACAGGAATGACCGTTACTATTCACAGTCGGTAAAGGTTGTGCAGCGTGGCAATCCTAATCCTGTGGAAGAGCTGTCGATTGTAGATAAGCAAGCCACCGCACAGACAAAGGCTCTGCTGGCCAATCTATGGTCTATTGCAGACAAAGGATTCATATTCGGTCATCACGACGACCTGTGGTATGGACGCTACTGGTACAACGAACCGGGCGGCTCAGACACAAAAGCCGTGTGCGGAGACTATCCTGGAGTGTTCAGCGTAGATTTTGCCACAATCATGGACGATCGATATAATAGTGCCGAAAACGCCATCAGGCGCAGAGTCATCCTTGAGGCCAGGGAACGAGGAGAAGTCATCATGGCATGTGCTCATCTCAACAACCCGCTCACAGGCGGAGATTCATGGGATAACTCGCACAATGATGTGGTCAGGAGCATTCTGACCCCAGGCAGTGCCACACGAGAGAAATTCATTACGTGGCTTGACCGCCTCGCTGATTTCGCTCTAAATCTCAAGGACTCAAAGGGAGAACTCATACCCGTAATATTCCGACCGCTTCATGAGCATACACAAGGCTGGTCATGGTGGGGATCGTCGTGCACTACCGAATCAGAGTTTGTCGAATTCTGGCAGATGATAGTAACCTATCTGCGCGATACCAAAGGGGTTCATAATCTGCTCTATGCCGTATCGCCACAATTAGACAGCTGGTATGATGACCAGACCATTCGTGACCGTTTGCTCTATCGCTGGCCAGGCGACAATTTCGTTGACTTCATCGGCATGGATTGCTATCATGGAGAGAATCCTGATGCATTTTCCAACTACCTGCGAATAGCTACAGAAATATCTTTGCAGAAACGTAAGCCTTGCGGTGTGACGGAGGATGGTGTTGAGTCGTTCACTCGTGCCGATTATTGGACATACTCGGTATTGGAGCCAGCCATGGACAAACGAATCTCGATGGTCGTGATGTGGCGCAACAAGTATGTTGGCACCAATGAAGCTGACAAGCACTACTTCAGTGTATATCCCGGTCATCCTTCGGAAGAGAACTTCCGCACGATGTATTCGAGCGAGCGCACCTTCTTCAGCAAGGATCTGCCGGATATGTACACATTACCTGACAATATTAGAATCAAATAAAAACAAAAAAACATTATGAACAAAACACTTAAGACAATCCTGTCGATCATTATTGTTCTTGTGGCAGGAATACTGCCTTCGGAGGTTATGGCGCAAATGAGGGCAGTCAGTGGTCTTGTTCTGGACGAGAATTCCGAACCCCTGTTGGGAGCTACTGTAGTCCAGAAAGGAACGACTAATGGTGTGATTACTGATTTAGATGGACGTTTTGAAATAAAAGTCCCGGAATCTACCGTAGTGCTGGAGTTTAGTTATGTTGGCTACCAGAGCCTTGAGCAGTCTGTTTCGCCCAGGCAGCATATGTTGACTGTCACACTTACGCCCGATCAGAAGCTGATGGATGAGGTCGTAGTGACGGCATTTGCCACACAGAAGAAAGTGAATGTGACCGGAGCCATTTCGACGGTTAACGGCAGCGATGTCCTGTCGGCGCCAGTGGCCAACGTTTCGACTGCACTGCTGGGCACTGCAGCGGGTGTTTCGGGTCTCCAGAGTTCGGGTGAGCCTGGTCGCAACGATGCCAACCTCCACATCCGTGGCATCTCGACCTATGGTTCGAGTGCGCCACTTATCATCATCGATGGTGTAGAGCAGTCGTCGGAGCAGGCCATGGCAGAGTTCAATGCAATGGATGCCAACGAAATCCAGGGCATCAGTATTCTGAAGGATGCCGCCTCAACAGCAGTGTATGGTGTGCGTGGTGCCAACGGTGTAATCATCGTCACTACAAAGCGCGGTACGGAAGGCAAGCCAGTGATCAGCTTCTCGGCCAACTATGGCATTACCACGGCAACCACACTTCAACAGGGTGTGACAGCCTACGAATATGCACTTTTCCGCAATGAGGCTATCCGCAATGAACAGAATGGATTCCCGGGCAAGGAGGCGCTCTCGTCCTATATCTACGATGACTACGATCTGTGGAAGTTTAAGAACAATCGCGACTTCACGCCTCAGGAAGTAGAGGCAATGACAAACCTTACCCCCGAGCAGAAGGCTGCACTCAACGCTTCGCCAGCCATCTATTACGGTTCGCACGACCTGTATAAGGAACAGTTCAACAGAAACGCTCCTCAGTATCAGGCCAACATCAACGTGTCGGGCGGCACCGAGAAGGTGAAGTATTTTGTGTCGTTCGGTTATTTCCGTCAGGAGGGTATCACCAGTTCAGTCTCTTATCACGGAGCAAACACCCAGTCGGTGTTCAATCGATATAATTTCCGCAGTAACTTTGACATCAATATCGCCAGGAATCTGACACTCTCGATCAACTCTGCCGGACAGTTTGGCGAGACTACAGGCCCCGGCAACAATGCCGAACCTTACGACATGTCAGCCCGTTACAAGATCATCATGCAGTACATCTACGACAGCAACCCATTTACCTGTCCGGGCATTGTCGATGGTCACCTCATCAGTGGTTTTGCCGGCATAGCAGGTTCGGCACAGAATCCTCTGGCAGCAAAGACCAACAGCAGCATCGGCAATCAGAATGCCGTCTACAACCTTCTGATCAGCGGCTCGCATACCATCTACAACAGTCTGCTTGACAACAGCATCAAGCTCAACCACAAGATGGACTATCTGTTGCCTGGACTGAATGCGCATGCTACGGTTTCTTATCAGGACAACTACAACCGACTGGTGAAGTACACACCATCGATCCCATCGTACACGATTCAGCGCAATGCCGAGAATCCCAACAATTTCGAATTCTTCGGAGGTTCGATGAGTGGAGGAACATATGAGTCTTATGGTTATTCAAACTGGAATAAGCTCTATATTGATGCCAGTGTGGACTGGGCAGGAGCATTCGGCAAGCACAATGTAAGTGCACTGTTTCTTGGCAAGGCATCGAAGTACACTATGCCCAACGACACGTATCATGTTCCTTCGGGAATCATGGGTTTCGTCGGTCGTGCCACTTATAACTACGACAACAAGTATATGGCAGAAATCAACGCAGGATACAATGGTACCGAGCAGTTCCGTGAGGGCAAGCGCTTTGGTTTGTTCCCTGCTCTGTCGATAGGTTGGGTGCCGACTGCCGAGTCTTTCTTCCCCAAGAACAATATCCTCACCTTCATGAAGATCCGTGCCTCCTATGGAGAGGTCGGCAACGATCAGCTTGGAGGAAGTCGTCGCTACTACTATCTGCCCAATACCTACAATCTGAATCAAAGCGGATACTACCTTGGCAACAGCAACGGTTCCGTGCAGAACACCTATTTCCCGGGAGCTGTCGAAGGTAGCCTTGGCAATCCCGACATCACCTGGGAGCGTGCCCGAAAGTATGACGTTGGTCTGGAGACCAAGTTCTTCAAGGATCGTCTCTCGATCGATTACGACTGGTTCTACGAGAAGCGCGACAATATTCTCACCACGCTCGGTACCATCCCTTCGATCTATGGCGTGTCGGCTGGCGATGTTCCTCCTGCCAATGTCGGTATTACCAGGAACCAGGGATTCGAAGCCGTCGTGAACTGGACCGAACGCCGGGGCAAACTGCTCTACACCATCAGCGGCAACATCAGCTATGCCAGGAACAAGATCATCTACAAGGCCGAGGCCTCGAATCCATACCCCTGGATGAACGAGACCGGGCATGCCATCGGTCAGCGTTTCGGCCTCACAAGCGATGGGCTGTTCAACACACCCGAAGAACTTGATGCACGTCCATACAATACATATACGGGCAATGCAGCAACGCTGGGTGATATCCGCTACAAGGACCTCGACGGCGATGGCAAGATTGACATGAACGACCGTTCACCCATCGGCAAGCCCAACTATGCGGAATATCATTTCGGCCTGAAGACTGAGGTCGCCTACAAGGGATTTGATGTCCGGCTCCTCTTCACGGGCAGCATCAATGGCTCGTACTACCTCAACAGTGGTTACACCATCCCGTTCTTCAAGGCGGCAGGCAATGCCTGGAAGTGGCAGTACGATGGCCGATGGACCGAGGAAAAATACCGTGCAGGCGAGACCATCAGCTATCCGCGTGCAACCTACGATGCCACTTCGGGCCATAACAACTTCCTGCAAAGCGACTATTGGGTGAAATCCACCAACCATCTCAAGCTCAAGAATATCGAAATAGGTTACACATTCGATTTCTCAAGGCGTAACATCCCGCTCAGTGGTCTGCGTATCTACGCCAATGCCAACAACGTATTCACCTTCAGGAACGCCCTTTCGGACTATGGTATCGACCCTGAGACAACCGATGGCAGCGCCTACATCTATCCTCTTACAAAGGTCCTGACCGTGGGTCTTAATTTCCGTTTCTAAAATAAAATTGGAGATACAAATATGAAAAAGTATATCGAAACTCTGCTCATCGCCTCTGCCCTGATGCTTGCCTCGTGCGATGAATTTCTGGAAAAACCCGACACTACGGGAACTGTGGACCAGGAGGCAGTATACGGTTCAAGCAAGAATGCCTTCTCGGCATTGATGTCGTGTTACAACAATATCCTGCGTCATGGTTGGCCTGGTGGTATGGGCATCGGCCATTGCACATTTGGTGCCATCTCGGGCGAGGTAGGCCGGGGCTACAGCTGGCACGGCAGCTACAACATCGTGCAGCAGGGCCTGTCGGTGAACGGTACCGACGGTTCGGATGCCGGAGCCGATCACTACGGCAACAACTGGAAGTTCATCCGTCAGTGTTTCCTCGTCAAAGAGAACATCGACCTGGTGCCCGATATGAGCGATGCCGAGAAGGCAAGTATCCGAGGTGAGGCCACAGCCCTTATCGCCTACCGTTATATGGGTATGTTCTATCGCTATGGAGGTGTACCTCGTGTGGAGAAGTCGTTTAGCTCAAACGATGACCTCACCGCAGGGCGCGAAACGCTGCAGGGCACGCTCGACTACATACTCCAGCTCTGCGACGAGGCCTACGACCTTGTTCCCGACAAGTGGGATGCAGCCAATACCGGCCGCATCACAAAGGGAGCAGTTCTTGCCATCAAGGCCCGCACATTGCTTTTCGCCGCACGTCCATTGTTCAACAGCAGCACTCCCTATCTCGACAACGGCGAACTGAACGACCTCATCTGCTTCGGCAGTGCCGACAGGCAGCGCTGGCAGCAGGCCATCGACGCCAACCTCGCAGTGCTCAACTGGGCAAGGTCGAACGGCGTGGAACTCATCAATACCGGTGGTGCAGGCGAAGGTCGCCCCAACCCCAATGCCTTCGACGACTATGCCACTGCTGCGTCCACTCCGGGAAGCCGCGAGATTATCCTGGCCTACAAGAACGACAGGAACGAGGGTAGCGACCCGATGGTGAACTTCATCAACTGTTCGAACTACCAGACCACCAACCGCTACGACACCGATTGCAGCGGCGTGCTGACCAATTTCATCGAGAACTACTATGCCGCCGACGGCACCGACATCGACTGGCCGAAGGCTGGCGACACGGCACCGCGCGACGGGTCGGACTGGGTGGCAAACGTCGCACGTCTCGAACCCCGTGCTTTGGCCGACATCAAGTGGGGCGGTCACGACTCGATGAACAATCCGGGCGAATACAACTGGCAGAACCAGGGCTGGAACCGTGGCGGCTATTCCGCCGACAAGGGCAAGGGCGACATCTTCCCCAATGCCATCGACGGCGACAAGGGTTGCGGCGAACGCACCAAGTTCTTCTACAGGGCAGGTTCCCGCCTGTGGTTCGAGGCGCCTTTGTTCCGTCTGGCAGAGACCTACATGAACCTTGCCGAGGCGTACAACGAGGTGGGCGACACGCAGAACGCGCTCAAGTACCTCAATGCAGTTCACAACCGTGCCGGTCTGCCCTCGGTCACCGAGTCCGATCAGGCGAGGCTCCGCGCCGTCATCCAGCGCGAGGATGCCGTGGAATTCTTCCAGGAGAATCACCGCTACTTCGACGTGAAGCACTGGAAGCACCCTGGCATCGACAAGGGCATCTGCGGCGGCGAGATGCGCATGCTGCAGTTCAACATCAAGGACACCGACGAAGCCACATGGCCCTATGCCGCCAGGTGGATCGAGACCTATTGGGATGCAGTGGCGTACAACGCCTTCTGGAGCCCCGCCATGTATCTCGAGCCATTCCCTCAGTCGGAAATCAACAAGGGTACCATCACCCAGAACCCCGGATACTAATTGGACGTGAGAAATGAAAATCGATAATTTGAAATTCAAAGAAACAAATTATATGAAAAAGAAATTTATGACCGTTGCCTTGGGTTTGCTGACACTTGCTCCTGCAGCACTGAATGCCCAGGATGCAGCTTCCGCCAATGAGCATGCGGCAGGGAATGTCTCCACGGCATCCATTGCTACCGTTGCGGGCGACGAACTGTACAAGACCGTTACGTCAAACTTCACGAATACCCTGGTGGGCCGTCTCTCCGGTCTGATTGTCAGCGAGGGCACAGGCGAACTTGGCTCCAACGATGCCCGCTACCTGGTGCGTGGCATGGGCAGCTTCGGCATCGGCAGCTGGAACACGGCAAAGATCTTTGTCGATGGTTTCGAGGTTACGCCACAATATCTGTCAGGTCTTTCGCCCACCGAGATCGAAAGCCTGTCCGTACTCAAGGACGCCGCTGCCCTTGCCGTCTATGGCGAAAAGGGTGCCAACGGCGTGATCCTGATCGAGACGCGACGCGGCCAAGTCGGCAAGCCCTCCATCAACGCCCGTTTCCGCTCCGGCGTACAGCTTCCTGCGAAGATCAACCGTCCGCTCGACTCCTACGGCTACGCTTCGCTCTACAACCAGGCAGTGTCGAACGACAACGGCATGCGTTGGACCCCCGCCTATTCTGCCGATCAGCTCGAAGCCTACCGCAGTGGAAAGGGCACGAACGTCGATTGGTACGACGAGGCACTGAAGGGCAGCGGCCTCTTCGTCGATGGCAACGTCGCATTCAACGGCGGTTCGAAAAACGCACGCTACAACATCGACCTGGGATACCTCAACAACAGCGGTATTCTGAACACTTCGAACACCGATAGGACGAGGAACCTCGGCTACTCGAAGTACAACCTTCGTGCCAACCTCGACTTCAGCATCCTCGACATCTTCGACGTGAGGCTCGACATGGGCGGGCGCATCGAGCACACCGCGCGTCCCAACTATTCCATCAGCCAGCTCTTCACCGACCTGTCGCGCTATCCCTCCAACGTCTACGACGTCTTCGACAATGAGGCGGAAGCCCTCTACTCGGGCACTGCCGTCTATCCCAACAATCCCTATGCCTCGGTCAACGCCCTGGGCTGGCAGTCCTACAAGGCGCGCACGCTGCAGACCAACTTCTCGGTGCGCGAACGGCTCGACATGGTCACGCCCGGTCTCTATCTGAAGCAGTCGGTGTCGTTCTACAGCTACACGCTCAGCGCCTACAGCAAGACGCGCAACTATGCCCGATGGCATCAGGGCGCCACCACCACCACCGACGAGACCACCACCATCACTGCCAGCGGCTATGGTTCGAACGGACTGCAGGACTGGAAGCAGTACAAGCTGACGGCGGGCTACGACCGCACTTTCGGCCGACACGCCGTCGCGTCGATGCTCAGCATGGACGTGTCGTCCTACAAGGGCGACAGCCACGACTCCTATCGCTACAAGTACAATACGCTCAATCTGAACGGCTTCGTCCACTACGACTACGACCACCGCTATGTGGCTGAACTCGCCATCTCGCGTTACGGCAACGATGCCTATGCCGAGGGCAATCGCTGGAGCACCTATCCCGCGCTTTCGCTGGCGTGGGTCGCCAGTGCCGAAGATTTCCTCAAGGATAACGACATCGTCAACTATCTGAAGGTTCGCGCATCGGCTGGTCTTGCAGGATCGTCCGAATCATCATCAACGGGTGTGCTCTCCAGCTTCAACACCTCGGGCCGTTACCTTTTCAAGGACTTCTTTACCTACAGCTATATCGGTGCCTTCTACACCGGAAGGAACCAGGGCGCCTGGCAGACCACCTACGTCCCCATGTTCGTGCCCAACGAGAAGGCGCACGCCGAGCGCAGCACGAAGTACAATCTGGGCATCGATGCCACCCTGTTCCATCGCCTCGAGCTCTCGGTCGATGCCTATCTCGACAAGCGTCGCGACATCCTGGTGCTCGACAATTCGCTCATGGGCTACTATGGCAAGCAGTATTACTTCTCCAACCTCGGCAAGATGACCAGCTGGGGCGTTGACCTTACCACAGCCTACTCGGGCAGTTGCGGCGATTTCGACTATCGGGCCTACGGCATGATGACCTTCGGCAGGAACCGCATCGACGAGATGGCCGAAGTGCCTACAGCCAATGACTTCAGCGCCAGGACAGGCCGTGCCTATGGTGCATTGATAGGCCTTGTCGCCGACGGGTTCTACGACATCAACGACTTCGATGCCTATGGCAATCTTGTCAGCGGTGCCACGCCGGCATTCGGAACCGTGCAGCCTGGCGACATCAGGTACATCGACCTCGATGGCAACAACGTGATCGACCAGAACGACGTCACAGCGGTGGGGCGCACCGAATATCCCGAGTGGTACTACAGCTTCGGCGGCAAGGTGGGTTACAAGGGCTTCGACCTCGAGGTGCTCTTCCAGGGTGCAGCCGGTGTTTCGGTCAACCTGCTCGACAACTGGGATCAGGTGGTGGCATTCGTCGATAACGGCAATGCCTTCGACATCGCCAAGGGTGCCTGGGCATACTATCCTACAGAGGGTATCGACAACCGCACTCATGCCACCTATCCTCGTCTGACGACACAGAGCAATGAGAACAACTATCAGCTCAGCTCGTTCTGGGTGAAGGACGCTTCCTATCTCAAGCTTCGCACGGTAGAGCTCGGCTACAACTTCAGCCCCGAGAAGCTGAAGAAGTGTGGTATCGAAAACCTGCGCGTATATCTCAATGCAAACAATCTTTTCACGATCAGTTCGCTATTGAAAGACTATGACATCGACCCCGAGAATGTAGTAAGTCGCTATCCGATGATGAAGTCCTTCAATGCAGGAGTAAGTATAACATTCTAAACCATTATGAAAAAGATGAAATATCATATTCTTGTTGCGACTGCATTGATGGTCTCGATGTCGTCGTGTGAAGACTTCCTCGACACAAGTCTTGATACAAACCAGACCAATGAGACATTGGCAACCAACCGAGGCAGCATCTGGGCTTTTGCCAATGCGTTCTATGCACCAATTCATTATGGCTATTCTGCCATCGACGGCAATATCTTTGCATCGGCATCCGACGAAGCCCAGCAGACATCAGCCTCTTCCGATGTAATATATTTCAATAAGGGTATGGTCAATGCCAACGTAAACCCGCTGTCATATCACTACACCAACTGCTACGAGGGCATTCGTGCTGCCAACTACTTCCTCGACTATGTAGCCGACGGCAAGGGCAAGGCTTTGCTCGAACTGAACCGCAACCTGGTGACCGATGCCGACAACTACAAGCGTGACCTGCTCTCACTCGACTGGTACATCGCTGAGGCTCATATTGCAAGGGCCTACTATTATGCCGAACTGATAAAGATGTACGGGGGTATGCCCATCATCGAGCAGACCATGTCGCAAAGTGGTGGCGCGATGGTAAGCCGTTCGTCTTACGAAGAGTGTGTAGAGTACATCGTGGGCGAGATTGATGCGTGGAAGGACAAGTTGGCAAAGGATTGGAGCAACTATGCCGATCGCGAAGGTCGCTTCACGCTGGGTGCGGCATTGGCGCTTAAGTCACGCGTACTGCTCTATGCCGCCAGTCCGCTCCACAACCCCACCGACGATCATGCCAAGTGGCTTCGTGCAGCTCAGGCAGCCAACGAGCTACTGACGTGCAGCGACATCAGCTACAGTCTGGATCCAAGCTACGACAACTATTTCAAGGGCGAGACCTCGCTGACGAGTCCGGAAACCATCTACCTGGTTCGCAGGGAAGCTTCGAACAACCTCGAAAAGGCCAACTATCCGATAGCAACTCCCGGCGGCAGGAGTGGAGTATGTCCTACAGAGAACCTTGTAAGTCAGTATGAATACATCGGTGAGCCTGTAGCCAATGATCCCTATGCAAATCGCGACCCACGTCTGGCAGCCTCCATTGTGACGAATGGCAGCCAGTGGAATGGCCGTCAGATTGCACAGGCACCCGGTGAAACCGACGATATGGCTCACGCCAATGCAAGTCCTACGGGCTATTACCTCAAGAAGTTCCTCACCGACGAACTGAACCTGGTCCAGGGTCAGACGGCGCAGCACAACTGGGTGGCTTTCCGGTATGCCGAGATCCTTCTCAACTATGCTGAAGCCATGAATGAGGCCTTTGGTCCAAACAACCGACCTGATGGTTTCGCTATGTCGGCGGTGGAGGCTTTGCAGCAGGTGCGCGACCGTGCCTCAGTCAGTCTTCCTGCTGTCAACTCATCGACGATCGAGACATTCCGCAACGCCGTGAAGCATGAACGTCAGATCGAACTTGCCTTCGAGGACCATCGCTACTGGGACCTCCTGCGCTGGAAGGATGCGATGCGCGTGTTGAATCAGCCCGTCAGTGGCGTGAAGGTCTCCAGGTCGGCACAGGGCTATGCCTATTCGGTGGTGGAGGTCGCTCCGCGCGTGTTCTACGAGAGAAATTATTATCTGCCGCTTCTTCATTCCGAAATCGAGAATTCCAACGGCACCTTGTCACAGAATCCGAATTATTAGTATTATGAGAAAACTATTACTGTTGGCTGCAGGCTTCTGGGCGGTTTCGGCGCTCGATGCCCAGATCCTGAAGGTGACGCCGCACGCCACATCATGCGCTCTCTATGAGCGTGTGGATGTGGATGTGGAGCTGCAGGGCGAATGGAGCAACCCCTATCGGCAGGAGGAGGCACGTCTCGACATGGTGGTGACTGCGCCCGAAGGCAACGTCATCGTTGTGCCTGCATTCTTCGTCGATGGCGAGTCGGGCAGCAAAAGCCGCTGGGCGGTCCGTTACACTCCTCAGCAGAAAGGACAGTTGACCTATTTCCTGCGCTACGTTCAGCCGGGATTGGAGTCGGTATCACCATCCTACCGGCTTGATGTCAGGGAGGGGGCGGGTCACGGCATTCTTCACACTGCCGACAACTGGACGCTGCGCTTCGACGATGGCACTCCGTTCCGTGGTATAGGCGAGAACATCTGTTGGGAGTCGAGGGCAAACGACGACTCCAGGTATTTCAAGCAGCTGCATGAACAGCACGACCGGTTCAACTATCCTGCCATGCTTCCCAAGTTTGCCGCAAACGGCGGAAACTTCGTTCGTATATGGATGTGCGGATGGAACTTTCCTATCGACAAGAGGGATAGTTTCAACAATCCTCGCTACGAAGCGTGCGAAGGACCAATCAACCCAAGTGCCGTAAAGCGACTGGATGAGACTGTGGAGCTATGCGAGAGACTTGGCGTCAGGATCATGCTGTGCATAGGTGCAGGTGACGTTCGCACCGACAACGAATTCTTCACGAGCGAAGCGGCAAGGGCGGCTCATCGCAACCGTCTGCGTTACATCGTTGCACGTTGGGGATACAGCGAGGCAATCGCAATGTGGGAGTTTTTCAATGAGATTGACAATATTCAGTTCCGCGATAGAAACAATCCTATCCCTGCCAAGGACATCGTCGATTGGCATGCCCACATGGCTCGTTACGTCAAGAGCATCGACGCCTACAGGCATATTGTGACAACCTCCATTTCCCATCGCGACCTGGACGGACTCAATTCCATTGCCGAAATGGACATCAACCAAAAGCATATCTACAACCAGACAACGGTTATCCCTGCGACCATCAACGACTATACCCTCCGATTCGGGAAGCCCTACATCATAGGCGAATTCGGTTACGAGTGGGACTGGTCAAAGAATTTCGATGAATTTGCAGACGGAATGGATATGGATTTCCGTCGTGGTTTATGGTATGGCTTATTCTCACCTACACCTGTGACTCCAATGAGTTGGTGGTGGGAATACTTCGACAACCGCAATATGCAGCGTTTCTTCCGTGCTCCTGCCTTGGTCAATAAGGAGATGATTGAGTGTGGCAACGGTAGTTTTGTACCGTGCAAGGCAAGTGCCGACAATGGTCAGGTGTTTGCCGTGACATGTGGAAAGAAAACCTATGTTTATCTTTTCAACGACTCAAAGCACGCCATGAAGCGGGTGCAGGTCGAAGCTAGTGGCTCTTTGTGTGAATTAGATATCGAGAAGGCTGCATGGGGTAAGGCCCGAAAGTGCTCAGGCACTATCAGCACTTTGGTAAAACCTAATGCAGAGAAGGTCTTTGTGATTGAATAGTGAAGATAAAAACGGAATACAATGAAAAAATCAATAAAAAAAGTATTTGCATTTCTTGCGTTGGCTTCGGCAGTTGCCTCATGTGGCGACTATCTTGAAATGCCTGATATAATCAAAAACCCCTTGCCCGATGGTTCTGATGAACCGATAGTGGGTGATCTGGTGTTCCATGGGACAACCGAAACACTTGCCAATTGGGAGAACGGTGATAAGATATCCTTGTTCGACGGTAAAAGTGTAAGCATTGTCGAAAATTCTGCAAGTTCAGGAACTGTAGCAGAGTTTAAGAAGGCGGTGCCGGAGCTTGTATCATCATGGCTTGCATTCTACCCTGCTACCGAGAATATGACATCAACATCTGCAGTGAGCAGCATACCCACTGTGCAGATTGCAAAAGTAGGGTCTTGCCAGCGTGAAGCTTCAAAAATGATAGCCAAGTCATCGACATCACGTCTTTACTTCCGTAATCTTGCTGCCGAGGTGAGTGTTGTGCTTGACATGGACAATATCAAGAGCATTACACTGACTGCAACGGACGGCACTCCTCTCACGGGTGATTTTACCGTGGATTATTCAAACGACGACCCCATCGTAAAGGCGACTGGAACTACTACCAATTGCGTGACGCTCGAGGGTGACATCGAGCGTGGCAAGGAGTATCGCTTTGCCGTTCTTCCTAATCTCGTCGATGGTTTCTCGCTTGTGGCCAGGAACGCAGATGGCGAAGAGGTCGCTCACAATGTTTCCAGCAATGGTGCTCTTCTTACTGCTGGTTCAATTTTCAATCTTGGTACAATCAAGGCTGATGCAGACCTTCCGAAGACCTTCCATATCACACACATGTGGTTGTGGGGTGGTACTGGTGCAGAATACGACTGCTCTAAACTCTGGGATATGTTCGAGAAGACTGGTTGTTTCGACTCAGAGGATGGTCGAGGCATTGACGCACTTAAGGATGATGTGCTGGAGATGTATCCTGATGGTGTATTCAAGAACTGGGCAGGAGAGGATGCTCGCCACTGGTGGATGGCTTTCGACAAGTCGCAGACTCCTTCCGGATACAAGTCGCTTGATATGAGTGCCTACTATTCTGTTCTTCCAAAGAACGAGGGCACTTACACGATTAGTGAAAACACCATTACATTCACTCATGAGGATGAAAAGGTCACTATAGGTACCATTGTGGGCCCTGGCACTTACGAACTGCCAGGTTGTTCGCCTGCCAAGTCGGTTACCATCACCACAATGGCTATCAAGTTTGTGTTGCCAAGTGCGCCCGACGATTGGGATCATGCCTGGGACGACTATGGCGTGTTCTACCGTAAGCCACGCCAGCTCTATGTCGAATTGGAACAGATGCCTGCTGGCTATGTTACTCCAGAGAAGTCAAAGACCGTTGATAATGTTGTGTTTGTTGAACCTGCCGACCCAGAACCAGATTTTGACATCACTACCCTCCCTGGATCATATAAGGTGAAGGCACTTCGCGTCAATGGTGGTTCGGGTGATGACCCGGCTTTTGTAGATCCTGTTGAAAAGAGCTGGTGCTGGGATGAGTCTATCTGGTGGGAGAGCGACAACCGTCTGGAGATTACCTCTACAACTCTCAACTACTGGTCGGGCGACGACGAGAAGTTCTGGGATTACAAATGGCATGGCGGACAAAGCGATGAAGTTGACATGTCGCACGTCTATGGCATCTTGCCTCACGGTGAGACGAACTACTCTCTCGACATTGCCACGATGGAGATGACCATCGGCGACCGAAAGGCCAAGTTGCTCGCACCTGGCACACATCATTTCAGTGCTGGTAATCGTGACCTCACCATTGATAATGGATGCATTGCAATTCATTTCCATATCATGGATATGGTGGATGCCACATCACAGCGTTGGACAGATGTTGACCGCTTCGTAAATGCTCCTATCGACTGGGTAATGATTTTCGAAAAACAGTAAGTCTAATAAAATTCGTTTTTCATATGAAATAGGTATCAATTATTGTGTTGGTGTCTGGCCCTACGGAGCCAGATGCCGCACAGTAGGCGAAACATCTGGCAAGAATAATGAAGAAATATCTGTCTCTATTAGTTTGTTCTCTGTTGTCAGCAGCGTCAATGGCTCAGGATGTGAAAGTGTGGGAGACAACCCGCGACGGACAGTCGCGTGTAGCTCTCAGCTCTCAGGTTTATTCTTTTTCTGACAAGCCGACCGATCGCTGCGTACCTATCACCGTCGATGACCGACAGCATTTCCAGAAGATGCGTGGTTTTGGATATGCTCTCACTGGTGGGAGTGCAGAACTGATGATGGCTATGAGTTCCGATGCCCGTCACGACCTCATCCTGTCACTCTTTGGCCATGGCGAGGGTCAGGCAGGTATCAGTTATATTCGCCTGACAGTTGGAGCATCAGACATGAACTCGTTTGTGTTCTCTTACGACGACATGCCTCGTGACATGAGCGATTGGGACTTAAAGAATTTCTCGCTAGCTCAGGATATGAATGATGTCGTACCTGTCATGAGGGAGATACTAGCGGTCAATCCTGACATTGAGATATTGGCATCGCCATGGTCAGCACCCACATGGATGAAGACTAACAACGACGTGCAGGGAGGCAAATTGCGAAAGGAGTGCTATGATGTCTATGCCCGTTATTTTGTCAGATATATTCAGGAAATGGCAAAGCAGGGTATAACGATTTCAGCCCTTACAATACAGAACGAACCTCTCAATTCGCGCAATACACCGAGCATGGCATGGACACCGCAGGAACAGGCTGAGTTCATTGCCGACTATCTCGGACCGCAGTTCCGAAAAAATGGAATCTCTACCGAGATCGTATTGTTCGACCATAACTGCGACCGTCCGGATTATCCTCTCACCATTCTCAGTAACCCAAAAGTGTCGCAATATGCTTCGGGTGTGGCTTTTCATCAATACATGGGCGATCACTCGGGCATGACTACTGTTCATAAGATGCGTCCTGACAAAGACATTTTCTTTACGGAACAAATGATAATCGATCGCTCGGGCAGTGCTACTGCCACGATAGCACCAGTGGTGGAACGAGTGGTGGTCAATGTTGTACGCAACTGGTCGTGCAATGTAATTCTTTGGAATCTGGCTGCAGATGCTGATGCAGGGCCACATACTGACAACGGTGGTTGTCCTTTCTGTCATGGTGCTGTCACCATAATAGGCAACCGATGGCACAGGAACATAGCATTCTACGGTTTATCTCACGCCTCAGAGTTTGTTCCTGCTGGATCTTACCGTATCTCAAGCACATCGCCAACCGACAGCGGTACAATCCTCTTCGAGGATGAACAGTCGGTGGGTACCATGCGTGCTGTGGAGTACGAGCATTCGGGCGTGTTGCCGAATGTGGCATTCGAGACTCCCGACGGCAGAATTGTCCTTGTTGTTTCCAACACCCATTCTTCTTCAGAGTCAGTTTGGGTGAGATACCATGGAAAGTATTGCGAGATTCCGTTGGCAAGTGGAAGTGTTATAACTTTGGAATGGAATAAATAGTCAAAGCAATAAAAAACTATAAAAATGAAAAAAAAGCATTTTGCCCTTTTACTTTTTCTGGTTTCATATATCTCATTATATGGACAGGCATTCTCAACGGAAGGTTGGTGGTCTCCTGAAACGCAGAAATATTCACCTGTGGTGACTGCCGATGGACAGATTACCTTTCGCACATCGGCTCCCAATGCCAAGGAAGTGAAACTTGTGTTTGGAGAATGGGATGTCCAACCGGTCAATATGCACAAGAACGATAAAGGCGACTGGGAAATAACAATCGGTCCCGTTATTCCAGGCGTATATGAGTACAAGTTCGATATTGATGGTCTGAAAGTATTAGACTACAAGAACCCTCAAGTGAAAGTCGGTACTGAGGTGTATGGAAGCGTTGTAGAGGTGTGTGCATCAGTTCCTCGTTTCGACCAGTATGTTCATGCTGGCAGTGAGGTCGATGTTATCAGTTATATCTCTACCTCACTCTCTCAGCGAAGGAAGGTATATGTCTACATTCCTGCTGTGTATTATGAGAACCCTGAAATCAGACTTCCGGTGTTGTATCTCCGACATGGTGGAGGCGACGACGAGAGTAGTTGGATCCGCTCAGCATCGGCTGATGCAATCATGGACAATCTCATTGCTGGGGGTAATGCCGAGCCGATGATTGTTGTCATGACCAATGGACTTACCGATGGCTCTTGGGCTGGAGGAAGTAATGTAGAGGGCATGAGGGCTTTGGAGGAGGAACTCCTTAATGATGTTATTCCTCTCGTAGAAAAACGCTATCGAGTACTGACCGATCGCAAGTCGCGTGCTATCGCTGGCCTCTCAATGGGTGGCGGTCAGGCTTTTGTCATTGGAATGCGTCATCTGGAGTTGTTTTCAGCGATAGGCGAATTCAGTTCCGGCTTACTGAGCGACTCTTCCTGGGACTACTCAAAATATGGTATAGCAAGTATTGACGACTCTGTAAAGGTGAATTCCATGCTCTCGTTGTTATGGGTTTCGTGTGGTACAAAGGATTCACGCTGGGAAGGACATAAGGAGTTCTGCCGCCTATTAGATAGGAAGGGCATCAGACATACGTTCCGTCATAGTGAACACGGCCATGAGTGGCAGTTCTGGAGGGAGCAGTTGCGTGACTTTGCAACAGCCTTATTCCATTGAAAAAGTACTTCTGAACAAAAAGAGAATAATGTATGGAACTAAATAAATTTGAAGGCAATCCGATACTCTGTCCTAATCCTGAGAACGAGTGGGAATCGTTGATCACATGTAATCCGGGGGTGATTCACGACGGTGAGAAATTCATCATGCTCTATCGCTGTGCCGGCAACGACGAACAGCACGTCATCCGTTTCGGACTGGCTGAAAGTACCGACGGATTCCACTTCGAGCGTGTGAGCAATGTCCCCGTTTTCGGCCCGTCGGCTGATGGCCCCGACAGCGGATGTGTGGAAGACCCTCGGATTGTAAGGTTCGGCGATGCATACTACGTGACCTACGCCTATCGCCCACTGGCTCCTGGCCGATATTGGACATTCCCTCACGATGTTGTGCTGAAACCCAGGAGTGACGGGTTCGCTCCTGTGGCATGGAGCGAGAACATGGGGAACACGGGCCTTGCCATGACCTGCGACTTCCGCAAGTATCGGCGACTGGGACGCGTCACCGAATCGCGACTCGACGACCGCGACGTGATGTTCTTCCCCGAGAAAATCAATGGTATGTACTATATGCTTCATCGTCCGAAACAATACGTAGGCAAGCAATATGGCGTGGAATATCCTTCCATCTGGCTGAAACGTTCGGACGACCTCCTCTCGTGGGAGAACAAGCCAAGCCAACTGTTCCTTACCGGTCGCAAGGGCACATGGGAGGAGAAGATCGGGGCGAGTGCTCCACCCCTGCTCACCGCGAAGGGATGGATCATGACCTACCATGGCGTTGAGCATGGCGGCACGGGCAATTATCGCGTGGGGCTGCTCCTTCTCGACAGGAACGACCCTACCAGGATTATCGGCCGCACCCCGAATCCTGTGCTTCAGCCCACCGAGGCCTATGAGAAGTGCGGCATGTATGCGGGATGCGTGTTTCCTACGGGCAATGTCATCCTCGGCGACACCCTCTACGTCTATTATGGTGCAGCCGACAAGTACGTGGGCGTTGCCACAGCCTCGGTGTCACAACTGCTGGGGTACCTCCTTTCGGACGAATGCAAGGTCAGAGACTCCTTTCCTGAAAAATAGAATGAAGAATGCTTATGAAAAAATTATTGTTTTCGATCATCATTTCCTTGAACATCTGGGGCAATCCTGCCCTGGCGGCACAGCCCGAACGAAATGTCACCCGGGTGACCTTCGGCGGGGAGGTAGTAAATCACGGCTATATCGGCAATGGGGCGCAATGGGATCCTTATCAGCTGGACTACGGAAGCGTGCGACTGCAGATCGGCGAAGAGGAATGGCAGAAGATCTATCGTAGGCTGGATTTCATGCGACCTCGGCTTATGCGTGTGGTGCATAATACGGCAAGCCTCATAAGCGACTACAAGCTCCGTCCGGAGGGCAACCTAGACCAGATCGAGCACATCCTCGAGTATTGTCAGAGCCATGGTGTGACTGTGGTTTTCGGCGATTGGGGATGGGGGCTCGCCAATGCCAGGATTCCCGAATTCGACAGGAGGAAGGTGGAACTGGCTGCCGACTATGTCACATGGCTCATCGAGGACAGAGGCTTCACCTGCATCAAGTACTACAACATGATCAACGAGCCAAACGGCTTCTGGTCGACCACCGAGGGCAACTACGACCTCTGGCACGACATCACCCTGTGTTTCTACAATCGTCTGAAGAGAAACGGGATGCTTGGGAAGGTTGCACTCGTCGGCCCCGACCTTGCCATCTGGACACCTGCTGAAGTGCCATGGCTCGAGAGGGCCAGCCGCGAACTCGACTTCGGACTCTTCGACATCCACACCTATCCTTCGAAGTGCACCGTCAACAGTGGGGAGTATGGCCAGATCGTCAAGGCTTACAGGGATGCCACTCCGACGGACCGGAAGATCATCATGGGCGAAATCGGACTGAAGTTTGTCGAAGCCCGGGACTCGCTCTATCAGCAGGAGATGCTGCGTCGCGCCGCTGCCCGACCGTTTGCATCGACCGAGGATTCGCAGATGTTCGTCTTCGACTATATGTATGGCACCGACATGGCCGATGCCCTCATCCAGACTGCGAATGCCGGCTATTCGGGCGCGGTGGCATGGATGCTCGACGATGCCATGCATGCAGCTGGCGACAGCGGTGACCAACTGAAGATGTGGGGATTCTGGAACATTCTGGGTGAGGAGTATTTCGGCGCCGACGGTGAAGCTATCCGACCGTGGTTCTTTGCCTGGAGCCTCCTTTGCCGATATATGCCTACGGGATGCGATGTCTATGCTTCGACCGTCGAGGGCAACACCATGGTGAAGGCGCTCAAGGTGAAGTACAATGGGAAGACCATGCTTGCCGTGCTCAATCCTACAAAGAAGCCACAGGCGATCCACGTCGAGGGCGACGACTACCTTGCCCAGTGCAAGCAGTTTGTCTATGCCGAGTACAAATTGAAGATCAAGGATGAGTGTGTGCTCGAACCTACAACCGTCATTCCAGCGTTGTGTCTTGCCAATGGCATTGACCTCGATATGCCTGGCGAATCGCTATACGTATTTACCGATTTTGATTATTGACATTGGTTTGTTAGATTTAGTTTAAATATGTGTGTGTATTATTACAAGGGAGGACAGACGCAGTGATGCGTCTGTCCTTTTCTGGTTTCCGGCGACTGGCCTGTTTTGGCCGAAAACGGGTTTCTTGTAGGGTTATTAATTGATATGTGCGGTCAGGAACGTGGCGTTGCCAAAGATATAAAGTACATTTTCTGAGGCTGGCACAAGCAAGGTTTCGCCTTGGCGAACCTTCACACCGTTGATATTGGCCTTGCCCCAAAGACATACGACGAT
>JAEEGI010008403.1_pt1 | contig 22811 bp, 26 predicted proteins | sample 8958751 | NCBI WGS metagenome assembly JAEEGI01 (sample SAMN16246545, study PRJNA631951) | gut metagenome | biome: gut microbiome; feature: rumen; material: KS-attached | host: Bos | place: Iran: Karaj | collected 2018-10 | reverse complement strand
AATGCTGTAGTAATTTGTACTGGAACTTATCTTAGAGCTAGATGCTTATATGGAGATGTGATTGAACATACTGGTCCTAATGGATTAAAGGCTGCTAATCATTTAACTCAATCACTTCTTGATAATAATGTAGATATGAACCGCTTTAAGACCGGTACTCCGGCAAGAGTTGATAGTCGTTCTATTGATTATTCAAAGATGGAAATTCAGCTTGGTGATACACCTGTTGTACCTTTTTCTTTTAGTACTAATCCAGAGGATGTTCAGATTGAGCAGGTTCCATGTTATTTAACATATACTAACGAAAAGACTCATGAAATTATTAGAGCAAACCTTGATCGTTCACCAATGTATTCTGGTGTTATTGAAGGTACTGGTCCAAGATATTGTCCAAGTATAGAGGATAAGGTTGTCCGTTTTGCTGATAAAAATCGTCATCAATTATTTGTGGAGCCAGAAGGTCTTAATACAAATGAAATGTATATTGGTGGTATGAGTTCTTCGATGCCAGAAGATGTACAATACGCAATGTATAGAACAGTTCCAGGTCTAGAAAATTGTAAGATTGTTCGTAATGCTTATGCCATCGAATATGATTGTATTAATGCTACTCAGCTTAAGGCTAGTTTGGAATTTAAAGATATTAATGGTCTTTTTGCTGCAGGTCAGTTTAATGGTAGTAGTGGTTATGAAGAAGCAGCTGCTCAAGGATTGGTTGCTGGTATAAATGCTGCACTTAAAGTTCTTGGAAAGGACCCAATGATTCTTGATAGAAGTAATTCTTATATTGGAGTTCTTATTGATGATCTTGTTACAAAGGAAACAAAAGAACCTTATCGTATGATGACATCTCGTGCAGAGTATAGGCTTTTACTTAGACAGGATAATGCGGATTTACGCCTCTCTAAAATTGGATACGAGGTAGGTCTTTTATCTAAGGAAAGATATGATCATGTAGTAGAAAAGGAACGTCAAATAGAAGAAGAGGTTGCTAGAGTAAAAGAAATTAATATTGGTGCCCGAAAAGAAGTCCAAGCTCTTCTTGAATCTTATGGAAGTATTCCTTTATCTAATGGTATAAAGTTAGTTGATTTAATTAGACGTCCAGAACTTGATTATGATAAACTTGCTCCAATTGATCCAGATAGACCAGAGCTGTCTGAGGAGGTAAGAGAAGAAGTTAATATTTATATCAAGTATGAAGGCTATCTTACCAGACAGGAAAAACAGGTTAAACAGTTTAAAAAATTAGAATCTAAAATTATACCACAAAACATAAATTATGAGGATGTTTCTAGTTTACGTATAGAAGCAAGACAGAAGCTTACAAAATTACGTCCAGCAAACATAGGACAGGCTTCTCGTATATCTGGTGTTAGTCCAGCAGATATTTCTGTACTTTTAGTGTATCTTGAAACTTTTAAAGGTTAGTTTTAAGGGTACTTCTATATACCCTCTAATCAATCATTTTTTTAAGGAGATTTATGAGTAGAGATTATTCATATTTAATTAATACTTTATCAAGCTGGAATTTTGCATTAACAGAGAAGCAGATTTCACAGTTAGATTTATTTTACGAATTATTAGTAGAAAAGAATAAGGTAATGAACCTTACTGCTATTACTGAGTTTGATGAAGTTATCGTAAAACATTTTGCAGATAGTTTATCAATATGTACTGTACTACCTGATTCAGTTAAAACAGTTTGTGATTTAGGAACTGGAGCTGGTTTTCCAGGTATACCTATGGCTATAGCATTTCCTTTATTACAATTTACATTAATTGATTCTCTTAATAAACGTATTAAGTTTTTACAAGAGGTAGTAGATGCTTTAGGTCTTACTAATGTCACTTTAATACATGCCAGAGCAGAAGAAGCAGGACGTAATAAATTATATAGAGAAAATTTTGATTTAGTTGTATCTAGAGCTGTAGCTAATATTTCTACTTTATCAGAGTATTGTTTACCACTCGTTAATATAGGCGGATACTTTATTAGTTATAAGTCTGGTGATGTACAATCTGAAATAGAAGAATCAGGTGGAGCTATTAAAAAGCTTGGTGGTAACTTAAGTAAACCAGTTTATTTTTCTCTACCAGATACAGATATTAGCAGATCTTTTCTTATTATAAAAAAAGAAAAAAATACTCCAAAGGCGTATCCTAGAAAAGCAGGAACTCCTAGTAGTAGTCCTTTAAAGTAGAATGTTTTATTTACGGGGGAATATATATGGTTAAAGACTTCCTAAAAAAATATCAGGAAGAACTAATTTCTGACAAAATTCAATTAAAAGAGGATATGGATTTATTAGAAACTAAGATAAAAGAAGAAAATAAATTCCTTAATCTTCTTGAAGAATCTAATGAATCTTATTTTAAGGAGTTTACTCCTAGAGACTTAAATGCAAAAAATAATGAAAAAGCTGCTGAAATAAGAGAGTACCTTGTAGAACTTAATAATGAGAAAAATAAGAAATCTCAAAAAATGAAGTTTTACGATAGCAGATTAACAGAAATAAATACTTTACTTGCTAATTGTGTTAATGAAAATAAACCTGTTGTAGAAGAAAAAGTAATTGAAAAACCAATAGTAGAAGAGGGTTTTGAAAATACTTCTGATAATCAATTGGATATTCCAAATTCTGATTTGATTGGCAGCTTATCTAATATAAAAGATCTAATTTTATTAGATCCTTACCGTGCTCAGATGGAATTAGAAAAAATTATTTCTACTATATAATGTTTTACAAACTAGATTTAGATATGTTTCACGTGAAACATTTTGCGTGAATCATGCTATTTAACACAAAATATAGTACATGGATTTTTAAATCAACTCCTATATATTGCTATTTTAATCTAAAAATGTTTCACGTGAAACATTTTAAAAGTAATATTAGGCAACAATATATAGTAAAATAACAAATAAAAACACTAACTCGCACAGATTTTCTTGGTAGAATTGAGAAAGTCAGAATGATATAATTCTAAGAGTTAACAATAATATGGTACTAGAAAAAGAAAAGAGGGAGACAATAAATGAAGAGAGTAATTGCAATTGCCAACCAGAAGGGTGGCGTTGGTAAAACTACTACTAGCATTAATCTATCAGCTTGCTTAGCAGAGGCTGGAAAGAAAGTTCTTGTTATCGATACTGATCCACAGGGAAATGCTACAAGTGGTCTCGGTTTAGATAAGGAAGAATGTGAGAATACTGTTTATGATTTAGTTTTAGATCAGTGTAGCATTAAGGAATGTATGTATAAGGTAGAAAATATACCTAATCTTACAATTATTCCATCAAATGTTGATTTAGCAGGTGCCGAAATTGAGCTTCTTGGAATCAATGAAAAGGAATATATCCTTAGAAATGCTGTTGATTATGTAAAGGATGATTTTGATTATGTAATTATAGATTGTCCTCCTTCACTTAATATGCTTACAATCAATGCTATGACTACAGCTGATTCTGTACTTGTTCCAATTCAGTGTGAGTACTACGCTTTGGAAGGAATCAGTCAGTTGATTCATACTATTGATCTTGTTCAGGAAAGACTTAACTCTAAGCTTAAGATTGATGGTGTTGTATTTACAATGTATGATGCCAGAACAAATCTTTCTTCTGATGTAGTTGATACTGTAAAGAATAATCTTAATGCAACAGTATATCAGACTATTATTCCTAGAAATGTTAGACTTGCAGAGGCTCCATCACATGGACTTCCAATCAATTTATATGATTCTAAGTCTACAGGTGCAGAGAGCTATCGTAATCTTGCAAAAGAAATAATTGGGAGAAAGGATATCTAATTATGGCTACTAAAAAGGGAGGTCTTGGTAAGGGATTAGATTCTCTTATTGTAAAGAAAGAAGAGGGAATTGTTGCTGTTAATCCTGAGCAGCATGGTGCTCCTGTCAATGTAGATATTAATAAGGTTGAGCCTAATAAGCTTCAGCCTAGAAAAAACTTTGACGAAGACAAGCTACAGGAATTAGCAGAGAATATAAAGATACATGGAATTATCAATCCATTAATCGTTCAGGACCGTGGAAAATATTATGAGATTATCGGTGGTGAGCGTAGATGGAGAGCAGCAAGACTTGCTGGTTTTAAAGAAGTTCCTGTAATCATCATGAAACTCAGCGAGCAGGAGTTTGTTGAGATTTCACTTATCGATAATATTCAGCGTGAACAGTTAAACCCAATCGAAGAGGCTTTAGCATTTGCTAGACTTATCGATGAATTTAAATTAAAGCAGGATGAGGTAGCTGAAAGGGTATCTAAGAGTAGAACTACTATTACAAATGCTCTTAGATTACTTAAGCTTGATAAGCGTGTCCAGGAAATGATTGTCGATGACAAACTTACTACTGGTCATGCTAGAGCTATGCTTGCTATTACAGATCCAGACAAGCAGTATGAATTTGCTGAGCGTGCATTTGATCAGAAGATGTCTGTTCGTGATGTCGAGCGTGAAGTAAAGAAGTTGATCAACGATAAGAATGCAGATAAAAAAGGAAAGTCTGCTGAGATTGATCCACAGCTTGTGGCTGTATATGAGCAGACACAGGAAAAGCTTAAAGGTGTACTTGGTACAAAGGTTTATATTAATGCCAAGGATAATAAGACAGGAAGATTAGAGATTGAGTACTATTCTCAGGATGAGTTAAATAGAATAGTAGATTTGCTAGAAAGTATAAAATAAACATATGTTCGATAGAACAATATAAGGAGCATAAATGATAGAGCAATATTTAGGATTTAGTTCAGACTACGTGGTAATAGGACTTGCAGCACTAGTTCTAATTATGATGATTCTTTTAATAGTTTTCATCGTACAGATGGCAAAACTTAAAAAGAGATACAAAATCTTCATGCAAGGAAGTACAGCTAGATCTTTAGAGGACACATTAGTTTATAGATTAGAGCAGGTTGATGAGCTTATAGAAGCAAATGCCAGCAACGAAAGAAATATTGATACAATCTTTAAAAATATGCAGGGATGCTTCCAGAAGATTGGACTTGTTAAATATGATGCATTTAACGAGATGGGAGGAAAACTTAGTTTTTCTCTTTGTATGTTAAATGAAAAGAATTCAGGATTCATAATTAATGCTATGCATTCTCGTGAAGGATGTTATACTTATGTTAAGGAAATTATAGATGGAAATTCTATAATCCAGCTTGCTGAAGAAGAAGAGCAGGCTTTAGAACAGGCTTTAGGTGGTAATTAATGCATAAATATATGCCAGCAATTGGTTTTAGCAAACTGAATAAAGATGCACTTGAAGAATTACTCAAAGAAATTATGTTGAGACCTGAATACCAGGAATCAGCAATTGATTTAGAGGGTAATCAATTTGTTGAGTTAAGATATAATGTTTGTGATAATGTAGGTCTTGTACTTAGAGGTGTCTATAATGAAAATGATGAATTCATATTAGATTATTATTATCCTACATTTTACGGTCAGAAGATTTCCATTAATAATGATGTGGAAGTAATAAAGCAGACTGATAAAGATAATTATCATGTTATGTGCGATGAAATAAGGTTAGGAGTTAATCTAATTTTTCAGTTGCAGAACATGGGTGAGTTTCTTAGAAAAAATATTATAGATGGAAAATCTTCAAATAGAGACATCAGATTAGCAGCCCTTTCTACAGACGGAAAAATCATTTTACCTGTATATGATAATGAGAAAAGTCGTATTAAGGAAAAAATGAATAATCAAAAGCGTATTAGCTTAGTAGAGCAGGCAAGAGAGGGAAATGAAGAAGCATTAGAAAGTCTTACAATGGATGAGATTGATTTATATCAAAAGATTTCTCGCCGTGTAACTAGAGAGGACATTTTTAGTGTAGTTACAACTTTCTTCATGCCTTATGGTATAGAAAATGATAAATACGAAATTTTAGGTGATATTCTTGATGTAAGATATGTGGTAAATCATCTTACAATGGAAGAGCTATGTCTGATGACAGTTGAGAGTAATGACGTAATATTAGAGGTTTGTATAAATAAAAAGGATTTATTTGGTGAGCCTACAGTTGGCAGAAGATTCAAAGGAATTATTTGGTTACAGGGAACAGTATTATTTGATTAGTATATGAGCTATAAGAATACTACAATGTAGTAGCTTTTGCTACTACATTGTAACCTTGATTTTTCTCATCTAGTGGATTAAAATCTAATAGTTGTGAATTTACATCGGTATGTTTGAGTAGCTCAGCTGGATAGAGCGTCCGCCTCCTAAGCGGAAGGTCGTGGGTTCGAATCCCATCTCGAACATTTTTTAGAGCCATAAGGCTCTTTTTTTTATACAAAAAATAACAGGTAGATTATCAATAAAATCGGCAGCATTTATCTGAAAATAATAACAGTTTATCCACAGATATTTCGCAATATTGTCATACAATTGTTAAAGGTGATAAGTAGTCTAAAATTTTTAAATATTGTATAATCAAAAGTAGAATACTGAACTATATGTTTTTTTAAAGGGGGAAAATAAAGAATTAGGAGGGCGGCAATATATGGCAGAGCTTACTTTAACTAAGGAACAGCAGGATACTCTTGGGGAAATTGCTAATATTAGCATGGGGTCATCTGCTACATCACTTAGTGCATTATTAAATAACTTAAAAGTAGATATTACAACACCAAAAATTGAATTAATCAGAAAAAGCGAATCTTTGGATGACTATCACAATGTTTGTGTGTTGGTTCATATAAATTATGTAAAGGGATTATCAGGTAGTAATGTTTTAATTTTAAAAGAAAATGATGTAAAAATAATAGCTGATTTGATGATGGGCGGACCAGGTGTTGCAGGTCCAGATGAAATAGGTGAAATACAGTTATCTGCAGTATCAGAGGCTATGAACCAGATGATGGGTAGTGCTGCGTCATCTATGTCTCAGCTATTAAATAGAGTAGTAGATATCTCTCCACCAAAAACAGATAACATCGATGTTGAAAGTGTAAAAATCTTTGAAAGATTATTTGAGTCGCCAGAAATAGATTTTGTAAAGATAACATTTAATTTAAAAATTGGTACAGTAGTAGATTCTGTTATGGTACAGCTGTATCCTATTTCTTTTGCATTGGACATGGTACATCTATTTGATAAAAAGGATGAAAGCTAGGGGGTACAATGGACGAGAATAATAAGAAACTTCAAAGAGAGATAGCGAAGGATAAAATCCAGGTTATTCTGTCGGGAATTGCAGTAGCGGTATTAATTGTGATGGAACTGTATATCATGATTAATTTCGCCAGTAATTTTATGTTTATGGCGGTAGGCATACTGCTTATGATTGTTGCGCTATTTTTCCTTATAAGTGCAATCCTAGATATGTCTTTGAAAAGCAAGGATATGGAAGCACAAAAATATGAGGAAATATATAATGCGCAAAAAGCTTCTTATCTCGTCATAAAAAAGAGTTTTGATGAAATGGATGAGCGTTTAAGAAATATTGAACAGAACAGCTCATTACCAGCTGAAGATATTATCAATGCTCAAAAAGCTGTAGCGAAAGTAACCATTTCTCGAAGCAAGGAAAATACAGATGCTTTGATGAATTCAAATGATGAGCTTATTAATCAGCTGTTTACAATTAGAGAAAAGATTGAATCAAATAATTCTCAGATAATTGAAAAACAGCAGGCGATGCTTAAGGAAGCTAATTTTGATATTCAACAAAAGATATCTCAGTTAACAAATCAGATTTCTAATATAGAAGGTAAAATTCAAAATGGAATTCCTGTTATGGCACAGCCATTTCAGATGGCTCCACCAGTTATGCCGGCAATGCCAACCATTGAACAGCCGCCTATGCCTGAGCCATCAATGCCAGAACCAGAAGTGGAAATGCCAGCAACAGAAGAGCCGGTTGAGGATTTAGGAATTGATCTTGATATTCCAGTGGAAGAAGAACCATTAGTAGAGGAGCCACTGGTAGAAGAATCAGTTGAAGATATTGGTATTGATTTAGATATGCCGGTAGAAGAAGCGGTAGCAGATGAATCAGAACCAGTAGAAGACCTTGGTATAGACTTAGATATGCCAGTAGATGAACCGGCCGCTGAAGAAGAGATTTCACTAGAACCTCCAGTAGAAGAAGTAGCAGAAGAAGAAATCAGCTTAGAGGAATCAGCAGAAGAAGTAGTAGCTGAGGAAGTAGTAGGTATAGAAGAACCTGTAGAAGAAGCTCCTGCTGAAGAAGAAATTAGTTTAGAAATGCCTGCTGAAGAGCCAGTGGCAGAGGAAATAGCACTGGAAGCCGAGCCAGAGGAAGCGCCAGCGGAGGAGATAGTACTAGAGGCCGAGTCAGAGGAAGCGCCAACAGAAGAGATAGTACTAGAGGCAGAGCCAGAGGAAGTGCCAGCAGAAGAGATAGTACTAGAGGCAGAGCCGGAGGAAGCACCAGCAGAAGAGATAGTACTAGAGGCAGAGCCAGAGGAAGCACCAGCAGAAGAAATAGTGTTAGAGTCTACAGAATCTGCAGATGGTGTGGATTTGGATGCGCTGCTTGAAGAAGTTGGTGGTCCTGCTGAAGAAGAACAAGAAGCTGCTCCAGAACCAGAGCCTGAGCCTCCAGCAGAAGATAAAGCAGAAGAAATAGTAATTCCAGATGTTGGAGTAGACTTAACAGATCCAAATAGAGTAATGAGTGCAGAAGAAATAGAAAAACTTTTTGCAAACATATAATAAGGTTAATAAGTAATACCTGTCTCATAACGAGGCAGGTATTGTTATATTATCTAAAGAATAACAAGCTGGATAAATAAGGGGTAATACAATTCAGAAAAATCTTTAAGAAGTCTAAACTGAAAATATGAAAAAATAGAAAAAAATTAAAAAAAGTACTTGCAAAAATATGTAAAAGGCTATATACTTATTTTCGTTGCTGAGGCAATAAAGTAAATAACAAGCGCGACTAGCTCAGCTGGCAGAGCACCTGACTCTTAATCAGGGTGTCCAGGGTTCGAACCCCTGGTCGCGCACTAGAGACCATCGAGCATTCACTCGGTGGTTTTTTTGTATATAGAACCAAGAAAAAAGACTTACAAAAAATGTAAGTCTTAATTTATTATCGACTAGCCACTAATTTGAAAATAGGATTTCCCTGACTAGAAAACTTCTCTTCATATTCAGTCATCACGTTGCCCTCGTTCATTGTGGAATCATTATGTAAGTCATAAGTGATGGCATCTAATTTCCAAAGAGGATGATTATCGATTTCTTCAACAGAGAAATCAAAAAGACCCCTGTTATCAGTTTTAAATTCAATATGACCATCCTTTGCAAGTATAGCATTGTAACGGTTTAAGAAAGTAGAAGATGTAAGTCTACGTTTGCTGTGTCTATCCTTTGGCCAAGGATCACTAAAGTTAAGATAAATTCTATCTACCTCGTAGCAGCTAAAAATATCAAGAATCTCGGCTGCATCAAAACAGATGAAACGAAGATTAGGTATATCTTCTTCTTGAACTTTTTGAATTGCTCTAAGCAAAACACTAGTGTATCTTTCGATACCAATATAGTTAATATTGGGATTCTGCTTGGCAAGGGTTGTGATAAACTGGCCTTTGCCCATTCCAATCTCTATATAGAGCGGATTATCATTATTAAAAACTTCTTTTTTAAATGAACCTTTGAGCTTGGTAGGGTTTGCAATACAATAAGGACTGTTTGCAACCACTTCATCAGCTCCAGGGATATTTCTTAATCTCATTGAAACCTCCGAACAAATAAATGAATGAACTTGATTATATCATAATAAATATATAAAAAAGTAGCTAAAGAAAGATATTTTAATTATAATCTTAATTATGAAAAATAGAGACAAGAAATAGGGGCGTCATAAAAAGATATGAGTTTAAAAAGATTTATAAGTAAATTATTAGCGTTTGTATTATTAATAAACGGGTTATTTTTATTTAATTATAGGGATGTAGAGGCTGCAGATTATTGGCCTAGCGGAGTAGATGTAACTGCTGAATCAGCCATAATAATGGAGCAGGAAACAGGAACAATTTTATATTCAAAAAATATAGATGAGGTTCATTATCCAGCCAGCATCACAAAGATAATGACAGCTTTAATAGTACTTGAAAAGTGTAAGCTAGACGAGACAGTTAAGTTTTCTGCAGAAGCAGTATATGGAACAGAGCTTGGTTCTTCTAGTATAGCCAGAGACGTAAACGAGGAAATGACAGTTGAGCAGACTCTATACGGTATGATGCTAGAGTCGGCAAATGAATGTGCCTACGCATTAGGTGAGCACGTGGCTGGAGATATTCCATCATTTGTAAAGATGATGAATGAAAGGGCCAAAGAACTAGGATGTACAAATACTCATTTTAATAACACAAATGGTTTGCCGGATGAGGAACACTACACAACAGCCCATGATATGGCTCTCATTTCTAGAGCAGCATTTGCAATCCCAAAGTTTGCAGAGATTGTTGGAACAAAGAACTACACAATTCCACCTACAAATAAGCACGCTGATCCAACACCGCTAAATAATCATCATCAGATGCTTCATTACTATAAATCAAACAAATATATATATGATTATTGTCTTGGCGGAAAAACTGGATATACAGCAGTTGCAGGAGCAACACTTGTTACCTATGCAAAGAAAGATGGAATGACATTAATTTGTGTAGTAATGAAGGATACAGTTGGAGAACAGTATCCTGATAGCACAAACTTGTTTGAGTACTGCTTTGATAATTTTAGTACCTATCCAGTAGCAGATTTTGCATCAATATCTGAAGAAAATACAAATATCACAGGAATATTAAGTGAAAATAGTGATTTGATAAAAATTGATAAAAAGGGAATGATAGTAATTCCTAAGACAGCCAGTGTTTTAGACGTTGTATCAGAGGTTGTTCCATATAGTGATAAAAACAACAAGTCAGTGGTTGGCCAGTTAAAATATACATACGCTGACAGAGCAGTAGGCCAGGCAAATCTGGTATTTACAAATGCAGAAATAAAGAGTTATCCATTTGATAACATACCAACAGAGCAGGGTGGTAGTGGAAAAGAATATATTCAAGTTGATTATCCAAAAATTGGATTAATAATTCTTTGTGTAATAGCCTTTGTGGCATTAGTATTGTTTATTAGAAGTAAATCTAGCGATATTCTTTTATTCAGACATAGATTTAGAAGTAGACATACAAAACCTACCAAAACAAATATGACAATCATTAGAAATAATGGGAAAAAGCGAAGAAGACGCAAATAAACGACAATAAATGTCTTGTATTAAGACTAAAACGACAGAAAGAATAATAAACGACAGCTAAAATTATAATAGCTGTCGTTTTTATGTTATGTAGACTGTAAAAATATTATTTTAACGAAAGAAACAAATCATCTATTTATCAGACTATTTACTAGCATTTCTAATTGATGTGCATTGTTTGTAAACAATATAATGCCATTAGAAGAGTTAATCATGGTAATAACCTTATCAGCAAAGGTATCAGATTCGGAAAGTAGCTGATATAGATAATCCTTGTATTGGCCGTCAGCTTTGAGAAAAAGGGTTTCATATTCACCAACAGGTAAAAGCTCAGCCTTTGTTTTTTTGAGAAGGAAAGCTATTTCTTTATCCTGGTTTAATTGATCCTCAGTTTTATTGATGATAAAATAACCTTTTTCATCCTTTGGCATACCAAGTGCCTTCACAGCTCGTTGGACCTGTTTGGTAAGACTATCACTGGCAGGATACAAGGATTGAAAATATCCCATAAAATCCGCAGCAGTTTTAAAGTGCTCATTAGTACCGCGCTCAAGAACCTCGGTCATAAGTATTTTTTTAATAACTTTTTCACATTCCTTACGAGATGGATTTTTTCTAAGAGTAATCTTTTCTTCAGACATAATTCCCCCTTAAAAGACACCATTTATAGTACTACTAATATTATAAGACAATTATTGGTTTTATAAAAGACATATCTGACAATTTAAAAAATAAAAATAATGTAGAAATAGCGATTTTTCAATGTTTGACAGTTATTTTTAAGAATGGGATAATTAATAATAATTACCTCGCAGAGAAGAGAGGAGTGGAAAAAATGGAAATGCTATTATCACGTGATGAAAAGAAACAATATCAGTTAGAGCAGATTAATGACTTAGTAGAGCAAAATGGTGGTCTAGTGAAAACCAGTGAGATAGAAGCACTAGGAGTTGATTATAGAAGAGTACTTTCTTTTGTGGAGGAAGGCTATCTCATTAGAGTAAAAAACGGATATTATACAACAAAGTATTTTGAATGCACGGAGGATCAGTGGATTTATAAGCTGTTTGGACAGGATGGAATCCTTACTATGGAAACAGCACTATACGTTTATGGTTATTTAAAGGATAGGCCATATAAATGGAGTATAGCCATTAATAAAAACACAAGTAAATCAAGATTCAATATAGATTATCCTATTGTAGACCCTTATTATACTGAGCCAGAAGTAATGGAGCTTGGAGTAACAGAAACAGATTTTGCTGGTGGAAAAATGAAGATTTACACAAAAGAGCGTCTAATCTGTGACTTCCTAAAATATCAGGAAAAAGTTGATAGAGAAGATTTCAAAAAGGGCGTATGGGCATACATTATGGATGAAAATAAAGATGTGGCAAAACTAATGGAGTTTGCCAAGGAACGAAAGGTTCTAAAGAAAGTACAGTCGATGATAGGTGTGTGGTTGTAATGATTAATCGTTTGCAGATAAAAGAAAAATCGGAACAACTGAATATTCCATTTAAGAATCTTCTTAGCGCAGCGGTAGCAGAGATAATAATTGAGCTATTAGCTGAGGGAAAGTATTGTAATGAGCTATATCTTTGCAATGGAAACGAATTCACTCCTGAGGTTTATAAAGACTTGTGTATTTCCAATATATATTACGAGTATGTAAGAGACTTAGATGAGAAAATGGCAGTGCTTTATATGCGTGATATATTGAAGGAAATTATGGCGAAAGCTGCATTAGAAGCATTTATTGTAAATGGAAGTGTGGATGGGGCAGGCATCAAGCTACAGATTACAGTGGATGAAATGTATATTCCACTTAATATATGTTTTCGCAAACATATAGCAGCTCAAGAACCAGAAAAGCTTCATCTAAAGCTTACAGCCTATGAAAATAGAACTGTAGATGTTCTTACAAACCCAAAGGAAGAAGAGTTAGTAAAACATCTTGTGGAAATAATTGAAAAGCTAGAACTAATAAATGATATGGATCATTATTACGTAGCTTACGAGATTCTTACCTCCTATCCAGTAAATGGAAGAAAGGTGAAGGATAGATTAACAAAAGTTCTTGATGAAAAAAAGATTATAATTGATGATTCTCGAATAAATATGTTGAAATCATATGGTGATTATACATATATGAAAAAGAAGTGGAAAGTAGAATTACGACAAAAAAAGAAGTCCGAACCAAGTTGGTCGGACGTTAATAATTGTCTTATGAATTTCCTAGGACCTATATGGAATGCTATGAAAGCAAATATGGTATTCCTTGGAGATTGGATGCCACAGTTAAAACGTTTCCTTGATTAGCAAACAAAGTTATGCTTAAGTATAGAGAATACAGCGTAGTAGTACGAGTTACGGTCATTAACTTTGTAGAACTGCTGGTCAACAGAAACTGTTGAAAGATCATTGATAACAGCTGGGTCAATTACCTGGGTATAGCATTTCTCAAGAATATATTCAGGTGAAAATTTTTTAAAGAAATGGCTTTTGAAAAGTGGACCAATACAACGTTTGTTGTATACACCACAGATTGTATCAAGGTTATCATTGCTGAATTTGTATGTGGTGATATCGTAATTATATGACTGATCATAGAGATAAACAGCAATTCTAGGATCCATAAATGGTGTATCCACTGACATAAAGAATGCTCTGTCTCCAGAAATCATAGTAAGACTGGAAAGAATAGCACCATATGGGCCAGCATTTCTGGAAATATCAGGAATCTCTTGAGCATCAAGACCAAGGTGAGCTAAATCCCCGCGTTCATTTACAGAAAGATAGACTTTATCAAAATAAGGGCTAAATTTATCATAGATATATTCAACCATAGTTTTATCTTCAAATGGTAAAAGAGCTTTTTTGGTACCCATGCGAGAGCTGTCGCCACCGCAGAGAATAACTAAAGTTCTGGTCATGTTGCCTCCTGATTAATGTCCATCAAAATAAAAATAATTGGAATATAACTTTAATATATATCATATATATTTTCCACAGAAAATAAAAGTTATTGAAAGAATATGAGTATAAAAAAGACTTTAGAAGACTATTCAAAATCAAATATGTACCCTTTCCATATGCCAGGTCACAAGCGTCAGCTAGATGGCGTTTACAAGATTGACATGACAGAGGTTGAAGGGGTAGACGATTTACACGATGCTACAGGAATTATTGCCGAAGAACAAAATCGTATGGCAGGAATCTTTGGGGCAGAAGAGAGCCATATACTTGTAGGTGGATCTACGGTAGGGAATCTATCTGCAGTTTATGCCAGTTGTAATGAGGGCGATTCTGTAATCATCCAAAGAAACTCTCATAAAAGCGTTTATAATGCAGTGATGCTGAGACATTTGGAAGTAAATTATGTAGAGCCAGAAATATTAGATAATGGAATATTTAAGGCTGTTACCCTAAATGAAATAAAAGAAGTTGTAGAAAAAGAACAAGCAATGGATAAAAGGGTAAAGGCAGTGGTTATAACAAGCCCGACATATGAAGGGTATCATACGCCAATCAAAGAGATTGCTGATTATTGTCACTTACAAAATATAATTTTGATAGTGGATCAGGCACACGGTGCTCATCTGGGATTTAATCCTGAATTTACAGGCTCTGCTGTTGGAATAGCAGATATTACAATTCAAAGTTTACATAAGACCTTGCCAGCGTTGACTCAGTGCGCTGCTATGCATATATCAGGTGAAAGGATAGATAGAGGAAGAATACAGGCAGCTCTTGATATCTTCGAAACCAGCTCACCTTCATATGTGCTGATGAACTCAATAAGTCAGTGCCTGGATATTCTAGAGAATAGCAGTGAATTATTTAGTGAATATGTGGATAACCTCAAAGATTTTTACAGTATATGTGGAGAATTAAGGCATCTTCAAGTAATATGTGATGAGAGGGATAAAAAGGACCCTGGGAAGATTGTAATATCTACAGAAAATACGAATATTACAGGTGTTGAACTAGCTAGGATTTTTAGAGAAAAATATATGCTTGAAACTGAGTTATCAAGTTTTGCATATGTGTTGGCTATGACAAGTATTTCTGATACTAAAGAAGGATTTCAGCGATTAAAAAAAGCATTATTAGAAATAGATGCTACCGTAGAAAAAGGAAAGATAAGAGTACCAAACCTTAATCTAAGCTATAAAAAGAGGATGAATATATTCGAAGCTAAGGCAGGAGAAGAAACCAAAATATCATTAACAGATTGCATGGGAAAAGTTTCATCTACCATGGTATGTCTGTATCCTCCAGGAGCACCAATAATAGTGCCAGGTGAGGAAATAACAGAAGAAGCTATTGAAATAATAAAAGAGGCTATGGCCAAAGGGCTTCACGTAACAGGTATAGATAATAAGACCATCTTCATTGTCAATTAAACAGCAGTGAATTATACTTAAAATATAAATAAAAGAAGAGGATAGTAATGGGTAGGATTTTTTGTATTATGGGCAAAAGCTCATCAGGGAAGGACACAATTTTTAAGATTTTGCTCCAGAGGAAGGATGTTGATGTAAATCGAATTGTCTCTTACACAACAAGACCTCAGAGAAGCCACGAAAAGCCAGGTGAGGAATACAACTTTGTTTCAATCCAAGAAAAAGACAGGCTATTAGCTGAGGGGAAAGTAATTGAAATTCGTAAATACGATACAGTGCATGGCCCTTGGTTTTACTTTACAGTAGATGATGGAAATCTGGATTTAAATAATAATGATTACTTAATGATTGGCACTGTGGAAAGCTTTATAAAGATTCGTGATTACTACGGAGTGGATAAAGTTTTGCCGATATATATAGAGGTGGATGATGGAATCAGACTAAGCCGTGCATTAGAGCGTGAGCGTAGTCAGGAACATCCAAAATATGAGGAAATGTGTAGAAGATTTTTGGCAGACCAGCAGGATTTTTCAGAGGAGAATTTGAAGGCTGCAGGAATCAAGAACATATTCAATAACAACGAAGACAGTGTAATTACCAGCGATAACATAGCAGCATTCATAAACGAAAATTAAACCTTCGGGTGACCACGCCAGCGTTGGATGAGGTGTTTCAATGGATATTAGAGTAAGCGATGTAAGTCAGGTACAACCTACTGAGGCAGCAAAAACTACAGCCCCTGTGGATGATACTTTCAAGTTCACATTGGCTGCAGCTATTGATGATGCGGACCTTCAGGAAAAGTTAACTAATCTGATGAATGATATAGCAACTCAGGGCAAGCTTTTGTCTGAGCATATGGACATCAGAGATATGAAGCGTTATAGAGGTCTGGTAAAAGACTTTCTAAATGAGGTTGTAAATCGCTCTCACAAATTTTCCAGAGAGAATTTCCTTGATCGTAGAGGCAGACACAGAGTTTATGGAATGATAAAACTGGTTGATGAAAAAATGGATGAGTTGGCATCAGCACTTGTTCAAGATGAAAGAGACCACATAGATATTTTAAATAGAGTTGATGAAATCAGAGGCTTACTACTTGATATCATCACGTAAACGTGCTTAATAAATTGGGAGAATAATTGTTAATGAGCTTTAGTGAAATTATAGGTCAGGAGGATGCCAAAAACCTCCTTAAAAATGCAATAAAGACAGGAAATCATAGCCACGCCTATATTTTCAGTGGAGAAAAAGGCTCTGGAAAGATGATGCTTGCAGAAGCTTTTGCTACTATGATGCAATGCGAAAACCCAGGGGATGATGCCTGTATGGAATGTCATTCCTGCAAGCAGGCTCTTAGTCACAACAATCCAGACATCATTTATGTCCGTCGCGAGGAAGGAAAATCTAACCTTGGCGTAGATGTAGTAAGAGAGCAGATTGTAAATGATGTAGGCATTAAGCCATACAGTAATAAATATAAAATTTATATTGTCGAAGAAGCAGAGAGGATGAATCTACAGGCTCAAAATGCAATCCTTAAGACGATAGAAGAGCCACCTGAGTATGCAATCATCATCCTGCTTACGGCAAATCATAATGCATTTCTTCAGACCATTCTCTCAAGATGCGTTCTCATTCAAATGAAATCCATCGATACAGAAAGCATAAAAAAGATTTTGCAGACAAAGTACGAGATAGTAGATTACCAGTCTCAGATGGTGGCTACTTTTGCTCAGGGAAACATTGGAAAAGCCATAGCTTTGGCTACAGATTCCAGCTTCAATGAAGTGAAAGATAAGGTTGTATCTTTGTGTAAACGAGCTAGTAGAATGGAAGAAAACCAGATAGCAGACGAAGTAAAAGCTATCAAGGAAGCCAACGACAGTGATAAAAAGGCAGGGGATGATAGTGATAAATTTCAGAGTTTTGTAGAACAAATGCTAGATTTAATCACCCTTTGGTTCAGAGATGTGCTATTATATAAAGCGACATTGAATGATAATCTCCTTTTATTTACGGAGAATTCATATGATATACAGGAACAGGCGCAGAACTGTTCATACCTTGGCTTGAACAACATAGTAGATGCAATTACAGACACAAGAGCCAGACTAAATGCTAATGTCAATTTCGAATTGACCATTATGCTTCTTATAGAATCGATTAAGGAGAACACCAGATGATAAAGGTTATAGGCGTTCGCTTTAGAGGCGGCGGAAAAGTATATTATTTTGATCCAGACGGAGTGGAGCTTAAGAGAGAGGACCAGGTTATTGTAGAGACAGTACGTGGTGTAGAAATCGGAACAGTCCTTTTAGTGGACAAGGAGATTTCAGATGACGAGGTTCCAGGCCCTATCAAAAAGATTATGAGAAAGGCTACCGAGGAGGACAAAAAGAAGGCTGTTAAGAATCTTGAAAAAGAGAAGGAAGCCTTAAAGATTTGCGAAGAGAAGATTACAAAGCGTGAGCTTGAAATGAAGCTTGTAGGCGCTGAGTATACTTTCGATAACAACAAGCTTATTTTCTATTTTACAGCAGATGGACGTATCGATTTCCGAGAACTTGTAAAGGATCTTGCAGCAGTATTCCATACACGAATCGAGCTTAGACAGATTGGTGTAAGAGACGAGACAAAGCTTATGGGAGGCATTGGTATCTGCGGAAGAGAGCTTTGCTGTAAGAGCTATCTGGCAGATTTTGTACCAGTATCTATCAAGATGGCTAAGGAGCAGAATCTTTCCCTCAATCCTACTAAGATTTCAGGACTTTGCGGAAGACTTATGTGCTGCCTGAAAAATGAGCAGGAAACATACGAGTATTTGAACAGCCGTCTTCCAGGAATCAATGATGTAGTTACAACACCTGATGGATTCAAGGGTACAGTTCAGTCGGTCAATGTACTTCGTCAGACTGTTCGCGTTCTTTTTGAGGATGGAGATCTTAAGGAGGTAAAGGATTACCCTACAGACCAGCTTAAGTTCAAGCCTAGAAAACGCAAGGTTCAGGTATCAAAGGAAGAAGCGAAGGAGCTTGCCGACCTGGAGGATAAGAATTAATGGAAAATCTTGTTCGCGATGATGAGCGAGTGGATGATCTTCAAATAAACGGATATAAAATTATTCAGCATCCTGACAAATTTTGTTTTGGCATGGATGCTGTCTTGCTATCATCATTTGCTAAGGTAAAGGAAGGCGAGGTTGCTTTGGATTTAGGAACCGGTACAGGTATACTTCCTATTCTTTTAGAGGCAAAAACTGGTGGAGCGCATTTTACTGGCCTTGAAATACAGCCGGAAAGTGCAGAAATGGCAAACAGGTCCGTTTTATTGAATGGATTGGAAGATAAAATTGATATAATAGAAGGTGATATAAAGGAGGCAGCCCAGATTTTTGGTAAGGGCTCGATGAATGTAGTAACCAGCAATCCTCCATATATGACAAATCACCATGGATTAAAAAATCCAAACGACGCTAAGGCAATAGCTAGACACGAGCTGCTTTGCTCCTTGGAAGATGTAATTCGAGAGACATCAGCAGTACTAAAGCAAATGGGCAGATGTTATTTTGTGCATCGTCCATTTAGATTGGTAGAAATAATTACATTGATGCGTAAGTATAAGCTAGAGCCAAAAAGAATGAGGCTTGTGTATCCATTTGTGGATAAGGAGCCAAATATGGTTTTGATAGAAGGCGTCAAAGGTGGCGGACCACAGCTTACAGTGGAGCCTCCTCTTATTGTGTACGACGCTCCAGGCCAGTACACAAAAGAAATTTACGATATATATGGAATGATAATGAATGAGGTGTAAATGAGCGGAACATTATATTTAGTGGCAACCCCAATAGGTAATTTGGAGGATATGACCTTTCGCGCAGTACGAATCCTAAAGGAAGTGGATTTGATTGCAGCAGAGGACACTAGAAATTCAATAAAGCTTTTAAATCACTTTGAAATAGACACTCCTATGACCAGCTATCACGAGTTTAATAAGGTGGATAAAGCACATACACTGATAGCAAAGCTTAAGGAAGGTCAGAATATTGCAGTAGTTACAGATGCAGGTACACCAGGAATATCAGATCCAGGCGAGGAGCTAGTAGCTATGTGCTACGAGGAAGGAATAGAAGTTACTTCCGTACCCGGACCGGCTGCTTGTATCACAGCTGTTACTATGTCGGGCCAGGCATGTAGACGTTTTGCCTTCGAGGCATTTCTTCCAAAGGATAAAAAAGAGCGAAGAAGAGTCTTAGAGGAAATGAAAAATGAGACAAGAACAATTATCGTTTATGAGGCACCACATCATTTGATTGGAACCTTAAAGGAACTTACCGAGGTTCTTGGAGAGGATAGAGGAATCACTCTTTGCCGTGAGCTTACTAAAAAGCACGAGGAAAAGGAGAAAACTACACTTGGAGGTGCGCTTAAATCATACGAGACTAAAGAACCAAGAGGAGAATATGTTCTTGTTTTAGCTGGAAAATCCAAGGCCGAGGTTATAGAAGAAGCTAGAGCTGCCTTTGAGGAAATGACCATTCAGGAGCATATGGATATGTATCTTGCTCAGGGAATGGATAAAAAGGAAGCTATGAAGGCAGTAGCAAAGGACCGAGGAGTTAGCAAAAGAGATATTTATAACGCATTGTTGGATTAGTTATAGGAGAATAAGGTATGGGATTTTTCGCAGAGTTGATTACAAATAAAATCTTTGTTGCACCTACTGTGGCATGGATTGTGGCACAGCTGATAAAGATGCTTGTAGATGTATGTAAATATGGGTTCAACAAAGAAAATATATATGCTAAGACAGGAATGCCTAGTTCACTAGCAGCACTTGTATCAGCGCTTATAATAATTACAGGAATTATTTATGGCGGTGGTTCATTTGAATTTGCATTAACATTTTTTGTAGGATTTATTACTCTGTATGATTCAAGAGGAGTCCGCTATGAAACATCTCGTCACGGTAAGGCCCTTAATAATCTAAACGAAGAGCGCGAGGAAGAGGGCAAGCAACCCCTTGATATCATTCGATTCAAGGAAAAGGTAGGTCATACATTACCAGAATTAGTTGCAGGAATACTAGTAGGTTTAGTATGTGCAATAATCGTTTTTTATCTGCCATTTTAATGGTGGTTAAATATGAGATTTTAAATAGAGAAGGAAGGGGGAATTGTTTTGGTTAACATGGAGAATATCCAGAGGCTAAAGGAAATGATAGATGAATCATCAAAGATAGTATTTTTTGGTGGTGCCGGCGTTAGTACCGAAAGTGGTATTCCGGATTTCCGTAGCAAAGACGGGCTATATAACCAGCACGACGTCAGGTTTGATATGTATCAGCCTGAATATCTGCTTAGTCATAGCTGTCTTATGCACGAGCCAAAGGTATATTTTGAGTTTCACAGACAAAAGATGGATACCAGAAATATCCAGCCTAATAATGCTCACAAGTATTTGGCAAAGCTGGAAGAAATGGGAAAGCTGAATGGTATAGTTACCCAGAATATTGATGGTCTACATCAGAAGGCTGGAAGCAAGAAGGTATATGAAATCCACGGAAGTGCGTTACGCAATTACTGCATGAAGTGTGGAACAAGCTATCCAGTTGATTTTATCTTTGATTCTACAGATCCAATCCCAACCTGTGATTACTGCGGTGGCGTTGTGCGAGCAGATATCACTCTTTATGAGGAAGGATTGCCAGAGGATCAGGTAAATGGAGCAATGAGAGCCATTGGAACAGCAGATATGATGATAATTGGCGGTACATCACTTACTGTCTATCCAGCAGCATCATTTGTTAATTACTTCAATGGCAAATACATTGTTATTATTAATCAGAGTGAGTTGGCATTTAGAGAGTCAGAAAACACACTGATAATAAAAGACAGAATTGGAGAGGTGTTTACTGAACTTGCAAAGCTTCAGGGAATTACCTTATAAATACGTAAAAATACAAAAGAAAAAGTGAAAAGCCTTGAAAAATACCTTCTTACATGTTAATATCTTAATTCGTGGTATAAAACATTTATATCCTTGCTAGGCTATATCAATGTAGCTTGGCCTATAGACCAAAAGGAGGTAGAAAAGCATGAACAAGTATGAATTAGCACTCGTTGTTAATGCGAAGATCGAAGACGATGCAAGAACTGCCACAGTTGAAAAGGCAAAGGAGTACATCACTCGCTTTGGTGGACAGATCACAGACGTCGATGATTGGGGCAAGAAGAGACTTGCTTACGAAATTCAGAAGATGAACGAAGGTTTCTATTACTTCATTCATTTTGATGCTGAGCCAGGCGTACCTGCTCAGATCGAAGAGAATATTCGTATCATGGACAACGTACTTCGATTCTTATGCGTTAGAGCTGACGAGGCTTAATAGTATAAGACAAGGAGAAATAATTAATTATGAATAAAGTTATTCTTATGGGACGTCTCACAAGAGACCCAGAAGTTCGTTATGGTGGTACTAACAACAGCGCTGTTGCAAGATTTTCTCTTGCAGTTGATCGTAGATACAAGAGAGATAACGATGAGCAGACAGCTGATTTTATTAACTGTGTTGCTTTCGGAAAGACAGCAGAATTCCTTGAGAAGTATGCTCGTAAGGGCACAAAGTTCGTTGTAGAGGGTCGTATTCAGACTGGCTCTTACACAAACAAGGAAGGTCAGAAGGTTTATACTACCGATGTAGTTTGCGAGAATGTCGAGTTCGCTGAGAGCAAGAATTCTCAGGGCGGCGGAAGCAGCTTTGACGGTGGCGCAAATTTCGCACCAAGCTCTGACGCAGGCGACGGCTTCATGAATATCCCTGATGGAATTGACGAGGAATTACCGTTCAACTAGTCAAGGTAACGAAAGCCTTGGCTAACATCAATAGGAGGTTAAATCATGGCTTTTAATAAGACAGGCGATGGTCAGCAGAGAAGAAGACCAATGCATAGAAGAAAGAAAGTCTGTGTTTTCTGTGGTAAAGATAACGTTATCGATTACAAGGACACAGCAAAGCTTAAGAAGTACATTTCTGAGCGTGGAAAGATTCTTCCACGTCGTATCACAGGCACATGTGCTAAGCACCAGAGAGCTCTTACAGTAGCTATCAAGCGTGCTCGTCACGTTGCACTTA
>JAEEGI010008402.1_pt1 | contig 22813 bp, 13 predicted proteins | sample 8958751 | NCBI WGS metagenome assembly JAEEGI01 (sample SAMN16246545, study PRJNA631951) | gut metagenome | biome: gut microbiome; feature: rumen; material: KS-attached | host: Bos | place: Iran: Karaj | collected 2018-10 | reverse complement strand
ATTAAATTTAAAAATAAATATTTAAAATAAAAAAAAAAATTTTTTGAAAAATGTTGAAAAATATATTTATAAAAAAGATAAAAAAGTTTTGATAATGAAAAAAAATGAAGAAAAAAATTTGAAATTAAAAATCCTGATAGGGGATATCCCTAATTAAAAAATTATTGTTTAAATTCTTAAATAAAATATTTAATTTTCCTTTCTCATTTTTAAATATTTCTAATTCTAAATTAATTGTGTCATTAATATTAAAAAAATAAACAATATTAAAACACTATTTAAATTATTCATAACCCCATCGACATTAAAATTTATATTGATTTTAATTTAACATATTTATAAATTAAATTTATAAAATTATTTAAGACTTTAAATTTTTAAAAATATTATTTAATATTTTTCTTAATATTTAAGATGACATTATTTTGGATATTATAGTTAATTAATATGATATAAAATAGCTTTATTTATATAAAAAAATAATATAAAATAAACTATAATATAATGTAAATCAAACAAAAAAATAAAAATGGAAGAATTATTAACTCAAACATCATTTAAAAGATTAAAAACAACAAATTGGATAATATTAATATTTTCATCATCATTGTTTTTTTTCTCAATACCAACATATAGTATATTTCCAGAAATTCCTTCAGATTCTCCTCTAATTGAAAGAAATTTAGAAGAAAATATAACAAAAATAGACAATTGTATAAGTGCAATAACATCAATTGATTTTATTGATTACATTGGTATGACATTAAATTTTTCAGAATATAACTTAATAGGAGTTTATAGACCTTATCACAAATATGAACATTCAAAAATATTAATTAATGGTAAAACAGAGTATAAATATACAAATAATTCACAGGAAGAAGGTTATAATACAAGAGAAATAACAGATAGAAATAAAAAATTATATTTTTTTGGTGATAGAATTATTAAAGCTAAAAAAACTAAATTTATTCCAAATTTACATTATAATTATTCAAGTCATTCTTGTATAAATGGATATAAAAGTTGTGGAAAAGTTGAAAGTCAAAATTTTAGATTATTTTGTGTTCCTGAAAATGATGAATGTCCAATTAAAGATCTAAGAAATTATAAAACTCAGTATTTTAGTTTTAATTCCACACAAACTCAATTTACACAATATGTTTATAATAATAGTTATATACATTATATTCAATATAACGAAAATGACACAATCAGAGAACTTCATTTATTTTTAGCACTTACTCCTAAATTAAGTCTTTTACAGGATCTTTTTTCTTGGAGAATACCTGAAGTGCCTCTTTTAAATAATGCATTAGACTTAATTCCTTATGAATTTCAAAAACTGAAAAACCAAAATAACATAACCGAAGCTTATAATACTTATAATGGAACCATATGTTTATACACTTATAAAATAAATTTGTCAGAGTATACTAACCTTACATGTTTACTTCAAGATTATTCAGATATTCCAGATCCTCCTAATCCTCCTAATCCACCTAATCCACCTAATCCACCTGGTAATTCAACTAATAATACTAATTCAACTGATCAAAATCCAAATAATTCTAATTCAAATAATATAAATTCAAATAATATAAATTCAGGTAATAATAATGGGATTAGTTATAATGGAAATGTTATTAAAGATGTTCAATTTGGTTATAATGATATTAATTTAGTTGATTTTAGAAATAAAATGAAAAACAAATTTGAAACTGGATTACTTTTATCTATTATTTTTAATGTTATTTGTATTATTTTTATTGTCATTGAAATATTTTTTTTGAATAATATAAATTTTGAAGATACTATGATGATATTTTATATTTTTACTTTCTTAAAGATATTTCATTTTATTTTTAATTTTATATTATTTACTTATGAAATTTTCCTTTTAGAAAAATATAAATTTAAAATTGAGAAAATTTTATTTATTCCATATAATAAGATAATTCATGGAATTTATTTGATTTTATGTTTGATTATTTTATTTTTAGACATTTTAGCTTTTTATTATTTATTCTGTCTATTAAAATTTTTTAAGGGATTAAAAAGCAAATATGTAGAAGATAAACAACAACAATCAATAACACAAAATCAAAATATTTCATCGGAAAGAACTAATAATGAATCAGAATTTAAATTAAATCAAAAAGAATCCAATGATATAGTTGTACCAAGTGCTGCTGAATTTAATAAAATATCCCCTACAGTTATTACGGTAAAAAAAAAAGATTAAATATTGATTAGTATAATTATGAATTTCAACATATTTGAATATATTAATGAAAATTTAAAATTTTTTTAAATTTTTTTAATTTAAAAACTTAACTTATTATTTGTAAATTTGAATAACATAAATTAAATAAATGAATAAAATTATATATTTTTAACAGATAAACATTTTTGATATTCAAAATTTAAAGAATATTAAAAATATTTGTAAAATAATAAATATAAGATTAAACTGAAAGATCTTTTAATGATATTATAAATTAAAATTTTTCAATTAAAAATGTCAACTTTAATTTACAAAAATAGCGAAATAGAATATGAAAAAGATATAAATAATTTATCATTTGAAAGCGAAGAATCAAATTCAAGTTTAGAAATAAGTGTAGATGAAATTGAAGAAATATTATTCAATGAACCAATATATAAAATATCAGAATCAATATCAAAAATCTTTGAAACTTTAATTGAAAAAAACACAAATAAAAAATTACAAAAATTTAAAGAAAATTCTTTAATTGAGCCATTTTTCACAAATCAAATTCCAGAAATTTCAATTAAAGATTATTTAAACAGAATAATTTATTATACAAAAATTGATGAAAATATTTTAATTATGTCTTTAATTTATATTGATAGGTTATGTATAAAAAATATTCCTATAAATATTTATTCTATATATAGAATTTTATTTGCTTGTATATTACTCTCCATTAAATTAAATGAAGATTGTATCTTTAAAAATAGTTATTATTCAATTATTTCAGGAATTCCTTTACAAGATTTAAATTTGATTGAATATAATTTATTATTAATTTTTGATTTTAAAACGAATATTTGTATCAATACTTTTAATAAATATAAAACTGCATTAAATGGAAAAATCACTTCTTAGATTTCAAATTTAAATGACTAATGTGAAAATAATATATTTAATTTTTATTATCCATATTTTATTCTGTAAATTAGAATGTAAATAAAAATTATATGATTAACATAATAGATTTTTTAATATTAAATTGAATAATATAACAAAACAAAATTTTCTTTTAACATATCTTTAATTTATAATAAAAAATTTAATATAAAAAAACATTTAAATTATTTTTTTTGTAATTAATTAATCTTTTTATAGTTTTTTTTTCCAGCTGAATAATTTCTATTTCTATCAATCATTTTATTTATAGAAACTCCAGAATTATTTCTTCTCACATATTTAGAATAATAATAAGTAACAGCACTAGAATTATTAATTGTATTTGAATTATTTGAAAAAGTTTTACTTGGTGTAATATTATAATATCTATTTGAAATTGAAGTAATTTTTGGAGTATTTGATCTTTTAAAATTTTTTTTTTCATTCATTTGTCTGTTTTTATTATTTGTCATTAAAGGTGAAGATAAATTTTCATTTGATTCATTATATAAAGAAGGGTCGAATTTAAATGAATTTTGTAAACTATTATTATTTGGTATAATTGAAAAATCTTTTTTTCTATTTGATATATTATTTTTTGATGATTCATAATTTATATATTCAAAGGAATTTCTATTTTTTAAATAATTTGGATTATAATTATTTATTCCTGAATATTCGTTTTCTATAGATTGTTTATTTGTTTTATTTGTAAAAAAAGAATGAGATGATAAATTTGAAGAATAATTTACGTAATTTAAATTATTATTTGTATTTAAAGAATTATAATTATTTGGAAGATTAGTATAACTATTTGTTCCACTTTTATTATTTGATATATTTTTATAAACATTTGATACACTATTATTTGAATAATAATCAGAGTAATTATCTGTTGATATTTTAGTAGATGGAAAATTAATTGATTTTTGTATATTTGTATTAGTTTCAATTGAATTATAATCATCATAATTATTATTATCTTTATAAGTATTAGTATAATAGGTATAATCAAAATTTTTTCCATTTGAATTATTCTTAGAATTATTATTAGAAGAAGGAATGATATTTGAACTGGTATTAATATTAGAATTTCCATAAGAAATTGTAATATTATGTTCATTATTAAAATGATTATTTACATTTATATTATTATTATTACTTTGGTTTCCATTAGTATTATTTTCACTTATTCCACTAGTACACATATTATTAGAATAATTAGTACTAAAACTTCCACTTTTAATTTTTTTATTCCCTTCATTTAAATTTTTTTCCTTTTCATTTAATTCATTTTCTTTATTTTTCAACTCAATTTCTTTTTCTAAAAGTATTTTTTCCTTTTCTGCAATTTTGATTTCTCTTTCATTTAACAAAGCTTCTTTACTTTTCAAATTATCTTCAATATTTTTAATTTTAGCTAAAGTTTCCTTAATTCTTCTTTCTCTTAACCTAACAGAAATTTCAGGTATATTTAACAATTCATCAGAGCTAGGTCTAAATTCAAATTTAACATTAAGCATCCAAGTGATAACTCTCCATAATTCTTCACTATAAATTTTATTAATTCTTTCAACTTTTCCACTTTTAATTTTATTAGCTAATTGAATTTGATTTTTTGCTTCAAAAGGAGGATGAAAAGTAACTAATTCATAAAGGAAACAACCAAGAGACCAAATATCACTTTTTTCATTATATTTACATTCATCAATTTGTTCTGGTGACATATAATATGGTGTTCCAACATGAGAATAAGCAAATTTAGATTCTTCTGATAATTCTCTACTTAAACCGAAATCTCCTAATTTAACATTGTTTTCTTTATCTAAAAATATATTTGATGGTTTTATATCTCTATGTAATATTTTACCTGATTTAAAATTATGAATATAATGAACTGCTAAAACAACTTGAGTAAATATTTTCCAAATAACGTCTTCTGCTATTGTTTCTTTTGTTTTTTTACATCTTTTTATTAATTGGCCTAAGTCTCCTCCTTCACAATATTCCATTATAATATATATTTTTAAATTTTTTTTATCAATTATTCTATCATAGTATCTTACAATATTTTGATTCTTTAATTCTCGAAGAATGTTTACTTCACTTACTAATTGTTGTTTCTCTTTTTCTGACATTTTTCCATAATCTAATTCTTTCCAGACTAATACTTTTTTGTCTTGCTTCCGTAGTATTTTTGTTATAGTTCCAAAGTTTCCTTTCCCTATATGAGAGAGAATTTCGTAATTATTCATTTTTAATTTAAAAAGAATTTTAAATAATAAAAATTAAATTCAAAAGGATTTTTAAATTTCTCTTTTTGGTTTTTTAATTTATTTTAATTATTAATTAATTTGAAATATTGTTTTTGAATAAAATAATTCATTATATTTATTTTTAAATGAATGGAATTAAAGGAACAAAAATCCTAAGTGAAATATATAGTAAATGTTTAAACCAAGCAAAAGATGTAGAAAGTGAAATATCAAAAATAATAAATAATAAATACCCAGTTAACACAATAGATAGAATAAAAGAAAAAATTTTAGAAAAATTAGATAATTTTTCAACATCAATAACAAATCTTTTAATCTCAATAAATACTTCAGAAATATCATTAAATGAGAAAGAAATATGGAAAAGAAAACAAGAAAATTTATTAATATCTCAAAAAAATTTAAATAAAAGATTAGAAGATTGTATATATACAATAAAGAAAAAATATTATGAAAAAAATGGAAATTATAAAAGTGATTTTAAGAAAAATATAGAATTTGGAAAAAACATAAATTTACTGCAACAAGAAAAAGAAACATTAAAACATGTTATTAAAATATCAAAAGATTTAGAAAATAATGCATATAATATTAATAATGAATTAGAAACTCAAATTTTTTCAATACAAGGAATTAATGAAAAAATTTCAAATATTTTTGCAAAATTAACCACGTCACATAATCAAACTGGATGGTTAATTAGAAGAGGTAGAGGAGACACTTTTTTATGCTTTTTTTTAGGGTTATTAACTATTGGTATTATTTATTATACTTATTATTATGTTAGACCTAACATTCGTGGGAAGAGAAGTTAATTATTTAATCAAAATAAGAAATATTATTTATATAGTTATCTTATATAAATTATTAAATAAAACAATAAATTAAAATAAATTATAAAATCGTATTTCCAATAAAACATTTTTTTATATACGAAAATATAGAAAGTTTTAGTATATTAATCTCTATTTAAATACTTTAAATTTGAATTATCTTAGTTAGAATGATTTTTCTTAATTTGATTTAATTTTTAATTTATATATTATATATGGAAGTATTAATAATTATTTTATATATATTATTTTATTTATTTTTTATATTGTTTATGAAGTTTTTTATTTGGTTCACTTTTGTGTTAAAAAGTTCATTATTGAAAAGAAGATTTTGTAATTGCTCTGATGAATCAATTTGAGAATTTTCATTATTTTGATTTTCATTTTCTTTTAATTCATTATTTATTTTTTTATTGATTATTTTCTGTTTTTCAGAATTTTGAGTTTTTTTAAGATCTGAAGTAATTTGATTATTTTGATTAATTTGTTTTTTTCTTGTATTTGAATGAGGCTTTAATGTAGTATAAACTTTATTTAATTTTTTTTCTTGATTTTCATTATCTATATTTATTTTAGGTTTCTTTATTTTATTTTTTTTCTGCTTTTCATCATTTTCTTGTGCTAAATGTCTTAAAAAATTTATTCTACTATAACTACCATGTGATTCTTCTTTTTTATTTATTTCATTTGATGGATTCTTTTCTATATCTTTTTCTTTTTCTTTTTTATTGTTATTTTCATTTTTCAAATACACATCATATTCTTCCTTATTAATTTTATTTTCTAATTTTTTATTTTTATTATCTTCAATGGGATTAATAATTTCTTTATTTATTTCTTCTTCTTTTTGGTTTTCAATTAAAGAATTATTTAATTGTTCATTTTGAATAATTTCTTTTTTATTTTTTAAATTATTATTTGAATTAATAATTTCATTAATTTCATTTATTTCTTTGCTTTTTACTTTATTTTTTTTAATTGTAATTTCTTTATCTTCTAATCTTACTCTTCTTAAATTTCCTCCAGAACCTCCTCTTTCTTTATTTTTATTTATATTACTATTATAAATATTATTATTTGATTCTTTTAATGATTTTGGTTGATGTTTAAAATTTTTATTCACTTTATTTTTTTTGATTTGAATATTTTGATTTGGCATTTGTTGATTTTGATATATTAAATTATTATTAATTGCATTATTATAATTAATATTTTGCATATTAAATTGAGGAATTTGATTAAATTGAATTGGATTTGGCATATTTAATTGAATTGGATATTGATAATTTAATATTTGATTGTATGGGTTTTGATATTGTATTTGAGGATATATTAAATTGTAATTTGGATACATTAAATTATTGTTTGGAAATATTAGATTATAATTTGGATACATTATATTATTTGGAAATAAAGGATTAATTATATTGTTATTTATTTGATTAGGTATTTGATTATTCATTTGTTGGATATATGGATTAAAATTTTGATTATTCATATATTCATTTTGATTGTAATTTAACATTTGTTGATTTGTTTCTATATTATTATTAATATTTTGTTTTACTATTTTTTTAATAATTGTTTTATTTTTCCTTATATTTGTTATTTTTTTTTCTGATTCTTTATTATGATTATATTCTTCAATATTTGAATTATTATCAATTATATTATTATCACTGACATCATCATTTTTTTCTTTTAATTTGTTATTAGAAATATTGTAACTTTTATCCTTTACTTCCTTATGAATTTTTTTATATTCTTTATCATTCGATTTATTATTATTTATATTGATATTTTTATCTTTATATTTATTGTTTATACTATGAGTTTTCTCTTTGTTTTTATTAGAAATATTTCTATTTTTATTAAAACTATGAATTTTTTCTTTCTCCTTAATATTATTAGTTACTTTTTCATTATTTATACTATTATTTTTATTATTTGTAACATTACCATTTTTATTGTTTTTGTCATTTAAAGTTGATTCATTTTTAATTCCAAATTTTGCAGTTTGAAAATTATTATTATTATTTGAATTACCGAGTAGATCTTCATTTGACAAATAATTAAATTCATTTTCTTTTTCTTCATTTTTATTTATTTCTTCTGATATTTTTTTATTAGATTCATTTGAATTTACATTTTCTCCTTTTTTTTCATCTAAAATCCCATCATTTAATTTTTCAAAGATATTATTATCATTTTTATTATTTTGTTTTTCATAGTTATTTTGATATCTATTAAAATTAGAATATAAATTATTATTATAAATTCGATTTATATAAGGATTTGAATAATGAAAATTATTTTTTTTCTTAATGATATTGTTATTTTCATAATTAATATTATTAATATCATTATGATTTATATTATTATTATTATTCATGATATTTTCTTTAATGTTATCATCATTTAATATATTTATTTGTTTATTAATTATATATTGACTGTTATCAACAATTGAATAACTATTTTTATTAATGTCATTGCTAATATTATTATTTAAATTCTGAGAGTTATTATCATTTTTTACTTCATTATTATTATCATAAATTTCAATATTATTATTACTTTTGTTTTGAATATTATTATCATTTAAATCATTTTGAATGCTATTTACAAAATTTTCATTTATAAAATTATTCTGATTATTACTTATATTATTATCTTTATCTTTGATAATATTATCAAAATTATTATTATCATTATTATTGTTAATTATATTATTATTATTATTTTCATTAATTAATTTATCTTTAGAATTATTTTCATTATCTTGAATAAAAACTTCTCTATGACTAGATTCAATACTATGAATATCTGACATTAAGTCATCTTTATTTTCATTTTTTTCTTCATTTTCATTATTATTCTTATCTAAAACTTCATCTATATTTTCTACCTTATCATTTTCATTTTTTTTTATTATATTTTCTTTTTCAATATCTTTATTTTGAGTTTCCCAATCACTAATATCTTCAAAATTAATTCCTTTTTTATTTTCTAACTCAATTTTATTTTCTTGAACTTTTGAACCAACAATTATTTGTTCTTTATTTATATTTTGTTTTTCATTATTATTTGATAAAATATCTGATTTATTTTTCAAATCTTCTGTATGCTTTAATTTTTCCTGAAATATTTTTGTATAAGTAGATTCTTCGTTTTCATTATTAACTTTCATTAATATTAACAATTTGAATATAAATTTATTTTTATTTAATAAAAAATTGTTTATTTTAAAATTAAATTTTAAATAAATTATGTCCGAATACTCTCATCCAAATTTAATAACAATTTTACCTGAATGTATTAATATATCACATTTTATTCCTGGAAAAATTTACAAACCTTCATTTATAATATATAATACATGTAATATTCCTATTATATTAAACCTTCGCTCAAGTGATAGAAATAAATTAATTTTAAGCGATAATTTAATTAGATTAGAAGTTAATCAATCAAAAAAAATAAATTTAGTTATTCAAGATCAAATAAATTATTCAACTGGAAAAATACCGGTAAAAAAAAAATTATTTATCAATTTAAATGGCGAATTCGTAGAAGAAAAATATGAAATAAATTTAATATATTTTACCCAAGAAACAGAGGCAAATTTAGAAACAGAAAGTAATATTGAAGGAATAAGTAATTTAGCTGCTGAATATTTAAAATACGGTCAAGCAGATTTAAATGAAAATTCTAATCAAAATGTAAAAAATATAAACAAAGGATCATTTATTAAAAATAAAGAAATCCCTTTAAGTCCAAGTCCTCAAAATAATTCTACCAATAATGCTATTTCAATTGGTAATTCTCAAATAGAAAATTTAGACATTAATGACAAGAATATTAATCCTATTTCTAAGTTAAATAATAATCAAAATGAAAATATTGGATATAAAAATAAAAATGAAGAAGAAAATATAAATAAAAGAAATTATATTATTCAAAAAAACTGTGATTTTGGAATTATTTGTAATATGTCTAATTTAGAAAAATTAAATAATAAAGCAAAAATTTTATTAGATAAAATGCAAGAAATGAGTAATATATTGCAAGAATTTGAGAAAAATATTCATATAAATAAAGAAAGATATGATTCGAGATTTTTACTTAGAAGTTCTATGTCTGTTTATTCTTTTGGAAAAAATATTTTTTTAAATAAATTTAAAGATAAAAAAAAGGAAATAAATAAAAATTATAATAATTTAGAAAAAATATGTGTTTTAACAGAAAATAAATTACTTTTAATTGAAAAAGAAGAATTAATTGAAAGATATAAATTATTAGAAAATAAATTAAATAAATTTAAACATGAGAATATTAAAAAAAAAAATTGTGAAAACGATGGAATAAATGACTTAGTAAGTGAACAAAATTTATTTTTAAATAAAATAAGTTCAAATCTAACTCCATTAAAATCAAGAGAAACAAGTCAATTTATAGAACATACTCCAATAATTTGAAAAATTAGAAAAAATATATATATAAATTATTATTTTTATTTTTTAAATAATAAAATCTTAATCAGAAAATAAAAAAATGCTTATTTAAAAACATCATTAACTTTTTTAAAAATAAATGAAAAATTCCCAAACAATCCTTTCATATATTAAAAAAATAAATTGATTTAGAAGAAACATAATATTCAATGAAAGAAAGTATATTAATTTCGACATAAAGAAAATTACTATTATCAAAAAATAAAACAAAAAAATTTAAAACTGATATTTCATATACTAAAGATGATTAAAAAATGACACAAAAACTCTTCTTAAAATCTTTTGTTTATTATAAAAGTTTAAAAAAAATAACATTTAATGATTATTATCTTAAATAATCTTTCTTTTTCTTATAAAACAAATTTAGAAAAAAATTCAAATTATTATAATTAACTAAGTGAACTATTAAAATTGTTATTATGGTAAAATATTATGTTTGTAACAATATTTTGAAATTTCTGATAAAATACAATTAAAGTGAATGTATTAAAAAAAAGAATTATAAAGTCTTATTTAGAAATAAATGAATATAAACTAAAAATAATATTTACATTACTTAAATTTCCGTTTAAAAAAATAATAATATATAATTAATTTAAATTTAAAATAATAATAATAATTTAACAAAGACTTAAAAATTAAAATGTACCCAATAAATTATCTCCTCAAAATTAATTATCATTTTCATTATCAATATCCATTCTATTTTCTTGTTTAATAAGAACATCATCATCATAATTTTTATCATAATTATCATTATTATCATCATTATCATTATTAAAATTATTATCATCATAATTATTATCATCGAAATTATTATCAGGATTATCAATGAGTTCATCTTTTTCTTTAAACCACCATTTTCCACAATAACCACCATTATAATCTTTATTACAACATAATAAAACTAATTTCATTCCTGGATCATTAATATTAGGATTTTGAAAATATATTGCTTGATGATAACCACATTTAGGACAAGTTATATTTTTTGTTCTTGCATATGTGGAATCATTTATTATATTTGGATCTATTTTTACTGCATTTTGACCTAATTTTATTTCGTTTCTATATACTAAATTTGTTTCTTGAGTATTTTTTTCTACTGTTTCTGATGACATACATATTTTACAATAAAATTTTAATAAGGAATTTTCTTTGTTTTCTTTATTTTCTGTCGGATATAACATATTGTTACAATCTTTACAAAATCTCATTGACATTTTTTAAATAAAATTATTTTATTTTAAGGATTTAAATACTTTTTTTTTTTTTTGAAAATTTTTATGTTTTAAATTAAAAAATTTGAAAAATTAAAAGATTTAATGTCTGATAAAGACCTTCAATCAATAAATATTTCTTCACAAAAACCAAAAAGATCTTCATTAAAATTAGCAAATTTAATGGATCCTAAAGAAATAATGAATTATTCTAAAAAAAAAAGAAATAGTGTTAGTTTTCAAATTGGTGGAAATTTAAAATTTAGAGAATTAAAAACAAAATTTGAAGAAATTAAAAGAGATGAAGGAAAAAAAAAAAACCCAACTCAATTTTTAGAAGCTAGGAAAAAGAGTATAAAAAATGAATTTGCTTTAGTAAAAGAATTATTAAAAAAACAAGAAGCAATTGAAGAAATAGAAGAAGAAGAAGATGTGAAAGAAAATACAGAAAATAATATGAAAGTAGGAAAAGAATATGAAGAAAAAGAAAGTGACAGTCAAAGTAAAAGTAGTGAAAATGATAGTGATGATAATAATAATAGTATGAATAATAATGAAGAAAAAAAAGAAGAAAAAAAAATTGAAGAAAAAGAAAAAATAATTGAAGAAAAAGAAAAAAAAATTGAAGAAAAAGAAAAAATAATTGAAGAAAAAGAAAAAATAATTGAAGAAAAAAAAAATCTTGATGATAATTCAGAAGATGATGATATTGAAGCTCCTAAAACTAATAGAGAAGAACAAGAACAATTAGAAGAAAAAAAGAAAGAAATTAATCAAAATTGTAAATTCTGTTAAATTTTTGAAAATCGGTTGAATAAATGTTATTAATTAAATTAATATTATTTTTGATTTAAGGTAAAATTTATTTTCTTTTTTTTGATTTTTAATTTAATTAATCTTATTAAAACAAAGTTTAAATATTCAAATAATTTCATCTAATTAACTTTCATATTTTATTTTTCTAACAATAAATATTAATATATAGGATTATTTTTAAATTAAAATTTTTCTTTTAATTCTAATATTTAATATATAAAGAAATTAAGTAATTATTTTTTGTAAATAAATTATTTATTTTTTAAATCCTATTTAATTATATAATATTTTAATATTTAAATTAATAAGAAAATAAATAGAAATAAAGAATAAAATTTTTGAGATTTATTTCAAAAAAATAGAATTTATAAATGGAAAATTACTCAAATAAAAAATCAAAAAAACATCATAAGAATAATTATAATAATAATAAAAACAATCATTACAACAATAATAATGATTATAACTCAAATAATTATAATTATTATAATAACTATAATCAAAATTATGATAATAACTATAATCAAAGTTATAATAATAATTATGACAATTATAACAAAAATTATAATAATTATTATGGTCATAACGAGTATCAAAATAACAAAAACTATAATAATTCTTATAATAATTACAGTAATAAGAATTATAACTATAATGATAATGATAATTACTATAAAAATAATCAAAATAATCAAAATAAGAAAAAAAATAATAGAAATAAAAACAAAGAAAACTATAATAATGATTATTTATATAATAATTTAAATGAAAAAGAACAATTTAATTCTAAAAAAGAAAATAATATAAATAAAATTGAACAAAATGATTTAAATGAAAATAAAAAAAAAAAAACATCAAATAAAAATATTTCAAATAATGAAAATCAAAAAGAAAAAGATTCAAATATAAATGAAGAAAATGAAACAAAAAAAACTAATGAAATTGCTCAACAAAATGAATTTAGTATATACTATTCTAATATAATCCCATTAAAGAATTCTTTATTAAAACCTATAAAAGAATTAATAAATGATCCTGTGTACAAGAATATATTTTCAATAGAAAAATTTAAAGAGAAATTCTTTCAATGTTTTGATATAAATGAAATAAAAGATGATTTATTTTTCGATAAATTATTATCGATTTTCGAAAATAATAAAATAGTTAATGAAATTTGTGTTATTAATTTTATGAAGTCAATTCAAATAATAAATAATGAAAACATTATTTTAAAAAATAATGAAGAAAATAAAAAAAAAGCTATTGATTATTTTTTAAATAAAGTAATTAATTTTTATATTATTTCTCCATATGATTTTTATGAAAATTTTCTTGAGTGTTTTCAAATTAAAGATGAATTATTTAAACATTTTCAATTAATGAAAGAAGAAGATTTAAAAAATTATTTTAAAGATAGAAATAATTCAATTTATTTTGTTAAATATTTTAAAATTCAAAATAACTATTCATTTAAAAATTTTAAAATTGTTGAAGATAAAACTTCTCTGATTATTAATTTATATTCAGTTTATAATTCATCAAAAGAAGAACTTTTAGATTTAAATGATTATATTTTGCCAAAAATTCCTAAAAAATCAATTCATTTCCAAGATCTTAATCGAATATTTAATGGTAATCAATATTTCACTCAAGATATTAAAAAAACTTTCGTGAATAATTATATGAAAGAAATAACAGGTAATGAAAAAGACCCTTTATATTCCAAATTTTGTTCGTTTATATTTAAGAACAATTTAGAAATGTGTATTGATTTTTTCAATAAAAAAAATTTTTTAGAAGATTTAGTTTATAAATTAAATTATATAGAATCAGCAATGGCTATTATTAAAACATATACTCCTGAAAAAAAAAAATCATTGAATAAATCTTTGCTAACAAAAATATTAAATTCTCTTAACTTTGAAAATATATCGGATATAAAATTAATTTTAGAATTAATCCCAGAAGAAATTAATCAAGTAATAAATGATTATCTTGATGATCACAATACAAAAAATTTAAAACAATTAATTAAATTAATGAAAATTGAAGATAAATTAAATGAAAGCCAATGTAGTGAAATAGAAAAAACGAATATAAGAGGGTTTTTTTATAATAGAGTAGGAAAATTTTTAGATAATCAAATTGATGTTTTAGTTGAATTAGTAAACGATCAAAATGAATTTGATATATTTCTTCCAATTGTATTAAAAGAATTAAAAGGAGAAAAAAAAAATGAAAAATTATCTTATATCTTGAGTTATGCCAAAAGTAATGGCTTATTAATTCCTGATTTTAATAAAAAAACTAATAAATTAATTCAAAAAGCACTTAATACTGAACCACTTGAAATACAAAAAGATTTTTTTGGTCCAAGAACAAAAGATTGTATCTCTTTTACTAAAAAAGAAATTAATGTAATTGTTATAAATTTATGTTCTAATTTAGTAAAAAATTTTAGTTTATATTTTAAAGATACTGAATTTATTGGAATTGATTCTGAATGGAAAGAAACATTAAAAATAAAACAAAAAACTAAAACTGCTATTATACAATTAAGTGATTATGATGGAAAAAATGTTTTGATTTTAGATATGATTGCATTATATAAAGATAAATCTTTTGAAAAAACTTTTATTGATTTATTTAAAAATAAAAAATTTATTTCTTTTGGATTTGAAAGTGATTTAATTAATATGAGTAAAGAAATTGAAGATTTTTTTAAAGAACAAGTTCAAATGTATGACATTGAAAAATTATATCAAGTTAAATATTTTGAAAAAGCTCCTTCTTTTTCTAAAGTTTGTGAAAAAGTTTTAGGGAAAAATTTATGTAAATATGAACAATGTTCTAATTGGGAAAAAAGACCTTTAAGAGAAAGTCAATTACATTATGCTGCTCTAGATGCTATAATTTGTTGTTTAATTTTTAAAAAATTAAATGAAAAATAAATTAATATTTTTTATTAATTATTTATGAATAAATCTATTTAATCTTTATTTAAATAAAATTTATTTTTAGTAAATTAATCAAATAAAAGTTTTTTAAAAATCAAAAAAAAATTAAAAATTTATTTTTTTCTGAAAAAATGTTGATCTTTGACAATAAAATAATATTATATTCATTATTCGTGTTCACAGGATCAGCATTAGGAATAATAGCAAAAATCCTTCAATCTTTAAAAGGACTAGACCAATATTTCAAACATCCGTTCATGTATAGTTTAACATTATTCTTATCAGAAACAACAGGAATTTTAACATATAATTATTATTTTAAAAAAGAAGAAGAAACAGATAAAACATCAATAGAAGAAAATATAATAAAAAAACCATTAGAATTATATTTATTAGCAATTCCAGCTGTTTTTGATTTGTTTTCTTCATCTTTTGGAATGTTATCTTATGAAAATCTTCCAGCAAGTATAACAACAATGTTTGATGGAGGAAATACAATTGGAGTATTTTTATTATCAATATTTTTTTTGAGAAATAAACATTCTAAATATAATTTTATTGGAGTTTTTCTTTTAATAATTGGTTTATTTCTTATTAGTTTAAGCGCTATTAATGATGATAATAAACAAGATGAAGCAACTGGGTTAAAAGAAACTATTTATGGTATTTTATGTTGTATTTGTTGTAATATATTTACTGCTTTACATGCTATTACCGAAGAATATTTATTTAAAACAAGAGTTATTCATCCTATTAAATTAATTGGTTTTGAAGGAGTTTTTGGTTCAATCTTTTCTTTTATTTTAATATTAATTTTTAGCCAAATTAAATTTGGAAGTTATTTTTCTTTTATTTGTATAAAATATGATAATGAATTTTATTTAGAAAATCTAGGTCTTGCTTTGAAACAAATGTGGAATAATAAGAAAATAATTATTGTTATTTTTTTTCAATTCTTTATTTTTATTTTTTATAATTATGCTTATATTACTATAACAAAAGTTGCTAATGCAACTACTAATGTTGTTTTATATAATATGACAGCTTTATTTATTTGGATTTTTTTCCTTTTACCTATTCATGAAAAAAAAATTCAAGAAAGAATTGGAATTTTACAAGTTCTAGGATTTCTTATTTTAATTCTTGGAGTTTGTGTTTATAATGAAATTTTCATTAAAAAAGAAATTGATGATATTGATGAAATTAAAAATTTAGTTCCTGATGATTCAGCAATTACTGATGAACCACTTGTTATTTAAATAAAATAATATATATTTAATCAAAGATTTTAACATTAAAATCAGAAATTTTCTTTTTAATTTATTGAATTCTAATAAATAGATTAGATTAGTTAATATATCAAATTATTAAAATTTTATTTATTTTAGTAAATATTTTATATAAATTTATAAGTTACAAAAAATAAAATATTAAACCAAAAAAAAAATTGAATCTAATTTTTAATATCAAGTATTAAAATTATTTAAAAAATCTAATTTTTCTTTAGCATTTTTCTCATAACAATAGCAAATTCTTCAAAGCTAATAATCCCATCTCCATTTAAATCAACTTCAGAAATAATTTTTTTTAAATTTTCATGAACTTTACTTTTATTAGTAATACTTTGTTTAAAAACAGCTTCAATTTCATCAAAAGTGATTTCTCCACTTCCATCTTTATCAAAATATCTAAAAGCAAATCTCAAAACATTTTCGCTTAAAAATTTTTCTTTATTAATAGCAGCTCTAACAAATTCTTCATATTCAATATATTTATTATCATCCATATCAATATTTTTAAAAATAATTTCAACATCACTTTTCAAAGTATCACTTTTCATCATTTTACTTAATCCATCATATAATTCACTTTGAGTAATTTTACCATCTCCATTTAAATCAATCATATTAAATAATTTACAAGCATTAATAACATCAGAAGTTTGAGGAAAATTATGAACTAAATAAGCAAGAGCAGTTTCTTGAATAACAGAAGTACTATGATAATTTTTTAAATTATCAACTAATTTTTTTATTGTATCACTATTTTTAATTTGATTAAACATTTCTTTAGCTTTATTATTCATTAACCAAGGATGTTTTAAAGCATTTTCAGCAGAAATTCTAGTATTAACATCCATAGTCATACAACTTTTAATTAAATCTTTAGCTTCAGAACTTATATTATCAAAAGGAGGAGATTTTAAATCATATTTCCCTTTTGATACTCTTTCCATTATTTCTGAATCTGTTTCACCTCCAAATGGTGGTCTTGCACTTAATAATATATATAAGATTACTCCACATGACCATATATCACATTTTTCATCATAATGTTTTTTTAAAACTTCTGGAGCTATATAATATGATGAACCTACTAATTTTCTTTGTACTGTTCCTTTTTCAAACATTTTTGATGTTCCAAAATCACATATTTTAACAAAGGGAAAACCATTTTTATCTCTTTTTGCTATTAATATATTTTCTGGCTTTAAATCTCTATGTAATATATGCATTTTATGGCAATAATTTATTGCTGAAAATATTTGATACATAACATAAGAACAATATTTTTCATTAAATGGTCCTTTATCTATTATTTCTTGAAATAATTCTCCTCCAGAGCATAATTCAGTTACAATTGAATAACTTTCTTTGTTTGAATAAAATTCAAATATTTTTAATATATTTGGATGATCCATAGTTCTTAATATATTTATTTCATTAAAAATTTCTTTATCATCATCAATTGAACAATTTGGGTTTTTATTTATTATTTTCATTGCTCTTACTTCACCTGTAATTCTATTTTCTACACTATACACTGCAGCAAAAGAGCCTTCTCCTAAGAATTTTACTTTTTTATAATCTTCATCTGGTTTATTTTTTAAATGACCTACTATTACGTCATTTGTTAATTTTATTGTGTTATTATCTATGTCTATTGGATTCTCATTTGCTTTCTTTCCTATTTGCTTTAATTCTTCGTTTTTTTCTTCTTTTGTGTTTTTTCCTCCCATATATTAATTAAAGATTTTTTTTATATTTATTTTTTTTATTGTTTAATTTATTTATTTTGAATTAATAAATAAAAAAGATTATAACAATTAAAAATATAAGAATAAAAATTAATATTATTTATATTTCTTCGTCTTCTTCATCCCATTCTGCATTTCCATTATTTTCAAAATCTTTTCTTATATCATATTGAAAATTTTTATCTCCTACTTTAATATTGTGTTTATCATAAAATTTATCCATATATGCCTTTTTAGCATTTAATTCTTCAGTTGTTAAACCATTAAAATTATCATTTGTTCCAATATCATATTTTAAAGAATTTGTTTTATTTGTATTTTCATCTTTATTATTATTTGAAATATATTTTTCTCTTAATTTTTCCACTAATTGAATTATTTGAGCTTTACTAACTTTATTATGATTCAAATAAATATTGTGATTTTTATATATTTCTTCTATTATTTCAGAAATTTTTGATTTAGAAGATAATTTTAATAATTTTATTTTGTGATGATATAATTTTCCTGATGAAGGCTTTTGATATTCTACTACGATTTGAGGAGGATTATATGCTAATCCAAATCTCCTTGGAATATAATCTAATGGATTTAATTGATTTTGGGGATTTTCTACTTTGGTTGATGCCATTTTTTTTATAATATATTTATTTTTTTTTGTGTTTAAAATTTAAAGTAAATTTACTCAAAAAATGAGAAAAAAGTAATTAATCTTTTTTTTTCTTATTATAGATTAATAAAATAGTTTTAGTGAATGGAATTATTAACTATATAAAGGATAATATACATTTAAAAAATTTCAATTATAAAGTAAAAAGAAATTTTTATTAAAGTAAAAATATTCGATTTTTTAAATAAATAATTTTCCAGATTTAAAAAATAAAATATTCTTCTTTCCTTCAATCACCAATTTTTTAAATACATTCATATCAATATTTTTCACCTATTCACTCATAACATAAGCTTTCCCTTCAATAATATATATTTTTAACGTGATTTTGAAAAATTCTTTTAAATCACATTTACATTTTCTCTCATAATTTAAATGAGAAAAAAACTTTTAGCCCACAAATTAATCCTCCTTCACCTTAGTACAGAGAAGATCATAAAAAATATAATTCTAAAGTATAATAATTTTAATTCCCATATTTATCAATATAAAATATAGCAAAATAAGATTTTGGGTTAGGATTTGGAAAAAATTTTCTTTCATTTTCATCTTTAATTTTTTTTACTCCAAAACTGAGTTTATTCCTTTTTTTTAATAACTTTTTCCATTCTAAAGTATTTTTTAGTTTTGAAAAATCTATTATTCCTTTTTTAAATATTCTTGTGATTAATTAGGGATGAAATCAAATTCACATGAGTATCTAACGAGAAAATTTTGGATAATAATTTTTTTTAATTGGTTTTTTTCAGTGATTTAAATATAGATATTTGGATCATACTTTGATAAGTTTAATTCAAAATAAAAATAATTAATTTAAATTTGAAATTTTGATTTAATAATTAATAAATTATGATTGTTCTTATTTAAAATATTTATTAATTCAATTTATATATTTTAAAATGAATATATATTTCTTTATTGAATATATGAATTTTATTTTTAGTTTTTTGAGGTTTATGAAAAATAATTTATTTTTAAAATAATTTATTTTAATAAGCATAATATTGTCTAGGAGCAAGAATTCCCATAATAAAACCATCAAGTGAAAAAGTGTCTCCAATATATTCACATATATTTTTCATAAAATTAATTTCTTCTTTACTAAAATAATCAGAATTTTCATTAAGAAATAATTCAATATTACCCCATTCAAGATAAATATCTTTAAAAACTTTAGAATTTTGATTATAATAGTTATCAAAAACAAATTTAATAATATCTTGAGGTTTTTTTTGTCTGAAAAATAATGTGGCTCCACAAATATACTTTAATTGTTCTAAATTTAATGTTCCTTGATATTTTTTCTTATCTTCCATTAAATGTAACATAAAAACAATTTCATCATTTGAAAGAACATTACCACAACTTCTAAGGAAAGGTCTTAATTCATATCTAACATCAATTGAGTTATTTCTCATTTTTTGAAATCTATTAAAACTTAAAGTTAAGAAGTTTTCTAAGTTAGGATAAATTAATTTAAATTCATCATTATCATTATTATTATTATTGATATTATGATTTTTATTTTTAGGTTTTGTACTTATTAAATTTTCATTTTCACTAAGTGAATCATTTATTATTTTTGAATTTTCTTCTCCTAAAGCATTTCCATTTGTTTTAATATCAAAATATATTTTTTTAAAATTAGTATATATTTTGTTTGCAATTTCACCACTTTTTTTTAAATGTTTATTAATCATTTTTTGAATGCATTTATTGTTTCTATTCATTTCAATAGAATCAATAACTGTAAACCATTTAAGTGTTATAGTAGTTAAATATTCTTGTGATACTAAATATATTAAACTACACAAAATAATAAATAAATAAGCAATTTTACCAAATTTATCAGTTATATCTTCTCTAAATTGAACATATAATGATATTCCCCAACAAACAAATAATACACAAATACATTGAATTAAATTTAATAAAAAATAAAATCCTGTATGACCAAAAATAATTAAATTTTCATAGAAATTTGTTGGTCTTTGATGTACATGTTGATGAAAATCATAATTTGGTTTTTTCATTTTTTCCATTTTATCTTCATTAAGTATTAGTTCTTTTAAATATTGAGGACATGTTAAATATTCCATAATTTCACTAGAATTATATTTATAATATTTATGCTCACTAATATTTTCTTTTGTAATTGGAACAACAACTTTATGATAAATACTTTGAATATAAATATATATTAAGTAAGTAATAACTAAACCTAATATTGGAATTAACATTAAAAAAATTGTAACATTTTTAATGCTCATATTTAAAATAAAAACATTCCAAAACATTACTGTTATTACTGTTATTACCCAACTTGTCCAAGATAATTTAAAAAACTTTCTTAAATTACTTAATAAACATTCTTCTAAATAAATTGAAAATTCCATATCTTCTCTAAACGATGATGATTTCATTACTGGAAATAAAGGAACAAAAAAATATCTTTTTAATAATATAAATTCAAATATTGGAATATATTTATTTTCATTATTTTGTATTTTTTTTTTTAAATCTTCAAAAGATAAATCACATTTTTCAATTTCTTTCCATTTTCTAATTGCACTTAAAGAAAAAATAATTAGAATAAAATTAAATATTATCCAAGATAAAATAAATATTGCAATAGTTGCTATTATATATTCCCAATTAATTAATATTTTATCAAATACTCCATAAGTATAAATAATAATTAAAATAGATAAACAAATAAAAAGAAGTAACATTTGATTAGATAAACTTAAAACTCCTTTAGCAAAAAATTTATTTAAATTTTTTACTGTATTATATAATGATCTAACTAATAAAAAAGCAGTTCCAAAAATTGATAAAGTTATTAAAGCAAATTTTCTCATTTTTTTTGTTGTTTCTGGAAATGGTTTATGAATAATTTTATCATCATTAAAATTTGAACCTTTTATTTTTGTTTCTAAAAATATTTGATTTTCTTTTCCTGATTTTAATATTAAATTATCAATTTCGGTTTTTTTTTCTTTTGGTTCTTCATAATATATTTCATCTGAATTTGATATTATATCTAATAATGACCCTCCTATTTCTTTAATTGGTTTATTTGATTTTGGAGTGTAGGTTTTTATTCGGGATAATAATAGTGTTATTGTTAGAAATAGTGGAATTATGAAATTTTGATTTTTCATTTATTTTTTATTTAATTCTAATATTTTAAAAATTTTTATTTTAATCGTTTTATTAATTAAAATAACATATTAAAATTAATTAAAATATTTAAATATAAGCTAAGTTAATTTCTATTAACTAAATATTTAAGATTGAGGGGGATTGGGGATTGGGGATTGGGGATTGGGGATT